>Ga0172380_10001215_pt1 | contig 45257 bp, 43 predicted proteins | sample Leawe162metaG_FD_119747 | JGI IMG/M metagenome (GOLD analysis project Ga0172380, IMG submission 119747) | Leachate microbial communities from a municipal landfill in Southern Ontario, Canada - Leachate well 162 metaG | ecosystem: Engineered > Solid waste > Landfill > Unclassified | place...
GAAATCCGTCCCGCTCGGAACAGATCGCCGGAAAATTCTCGGTGATGAGCCATGAGTTCCAGGTTCCGGCGGCAATGCGCACCAGTGCCGGTGCCGCCGCGCCTTCACGCCAGGTTTCGACCTTGCGGGCGGCCAGTTCCATCTCACCGAGATGCTCGAGCAGTTGCCGCCCATCCCCAGTGAGGGTGTATCCCGCCTGACTGCGGCTGAACAATGCGCGCCCGAGCTGCCGTTCGAGCTCGACCATTCGGCGGCCGATCGTAGCGGGACTCAAGGCTGTTGCAGCGGCGGCGCCCGTCAGGCCGCCGTGACGGGCCACGAGCAGGAATAACTGATAGGCATCCCACGACGTATTTTTCATAGGTGAAACACGTAGTGCAAAACCGGCGGTTTATGAAGCAGATTTTGACGTATACATAGTTCGATGTGTTCCATTCGAGGAGATGCATCGATGTACGAAATGCTGGGATTGCTGTTGTCACAGGCGCTGCGCAATCGCCAATACGGGGATCGGATAGGTGGATTGCGGGAAGACGAATATTACGCGCGATTTTCGCTCGGTCCACTGCAAAGGATCAGGCTGACTCTTGCTGGCAAGCCTGCGGCAGTGTGCAAAAGAGAATGTCCCGTTAGCCTTCAGGCAGCGGACCATGTCGTGTCGATCCGCGCGCGAGGTCCTTGCAGGACACCGGCCGCGGATCCCGGGCTGGAGGTTTCAGCCGAAAAAGGCGAAGGCGGCCACGGCAAACAGGGCGCAGCAAGCGCCCAGTCCGAGCGTTGCCGTCCGCCAGAGAACAGCGTTTCGTTCATCGCTCGCCTTGGCGACGGAAATTGCACGTGCTCTGCGATCTGAATGTTTCATAAACAGGTACTCCACGAATTCCGTCCAGAACCTAGTATGTTTCTCCGGGCAATCCGACCCGACATGTTGTCGCAACATACGAAGGTCGACGGCCATTCGAACAGGATGCCTCACCTACATTAACAAGACCTGAAAGGAGCCCATGTCAAACGCTTTCGCCAGCGGCGTGCCCTGATGCCCAGGCCCACTGAAAATTATAACCGCCAAGCCAGCCGGTGACATCGACGCATTCGCCGATGAAATAAAGCCCGGGCACGGCCTTCGCCTGCATGGTCTTCGAATCCAGTCCGGCCGTATCGATACCGCCGAGCGTCACTTCGGCCGTGCGATAGCCTTCCGAGCCCGCCGGCTTGATCGTCCAGCCATGGAGAAACGCGGCGAGCGCCTCGAGCGCCTTGTCGGACAGGTCGGCGAGCGGCTTTTCGATCTTCTGCCGTTCGGCGACATATTGGGCGAGCCGCTTCGGCAGATGCTGCGCCAGCACCGTCTGCACCGCCTGCCGGCCATTCTCCTTCTTCGCCGCCTTGAGCAAGGCTGCGAAATCCACATCCGGCGCGAGGGAAAGCGTAATCTCGTCGCCCTCGCGCCAGTAGCTGGAAATCTGCAGAATTACGGGGCCGGACAGGCCGCGATGGGTGAACAGCAGGGCCTCGCGGAACGCCGTCTTGCCGTGACGGACCTCCGCATCGACCGATACGCCCGCCAAAGGCGTAAGCTCGGCCAAAAGCGCCGGATAGAGTGTCAGCGGCACCAGGCCGGGCCGCGTCTCCGTCAGTCGAAGGCCGAACTGTTCCGCGACCTTGTAGGCAAAACCCGTGGCGCCCATCTTCGGGATCGATTTGCCGCCGGTCGCGATCACCAACGCGTGCGCCTCGATCGCACCTTCCGACGTCGCGAGGAGAAAGCCGCCCTCACCTTTTTCGACTGCGGAGATCTCGACGCCGAGCCGCAGCCCGACCCCGGCCGAGCGTATCTCGTCCAGCAACATGCGGATGATATCCTTGGCGCTGTCGTCGCAGAAGAGCTGACCAAGGGTCTTTTCGTGCCAGGCAATTCCATGCTTATCCACCATCGCCACAAAATCAGCGGGCGTGAAGCGGGCGAGCGCCGACTTCATGAAGTGCGGATTGGCGGAAAGATAGTTCTTCGGGCCTGCGTGGATATTGGTGAAGTTGCAGCGTCCGCCGCCGGAAATGCGGATCTTCTCGCCCGGCGCATTGGCATGATCGAGAAGGATGACAGAGCGCCCGCGCCGGCCGGCGACGATCGCGCACATCATGCCCGCAGCACCCGCGCCTACTATAGCAACATCAAATATACCTGCCAATTTCGGCCCCTGCGACAAAGAATATCTGTCTTTTCGATCCGATCGGCAAAGTCAATGGCGCTTTCCCCCTCGCCAAATGCCAAACACTGGATATGATGGCGCCGGACAACAACCAAACCGGTGAGATATGCCTGCAAAGAAAAACATGCTTAGACCCAAAGGCGCAGCATCCAAGAAGACGAGCATTCCCCCGGACATACAATCCACTCGCGGCGTAAAGAACTGGAAAGAGGCGGCCGCCTGGCTCAGGGCACGCGGCATCGAGGATATCGAATGCATTACGCCGGACCTTGCGGGCGTGCCGCGCGGCAAGATGATGCCGACCTCGAAGTTCACCAGCAACACCTCCCTCGCCCTGCCCTCGGCACTTTACCGCCACACGATCTCCGGCGAGTATCCGGAAGAAAGCGGGCAGTTCCGTTACGATTCGCGCGACAGCGACATCAAGCTGATGCCGGACCTTTCGACCCTCTCTGTCGTTCCATGGGAAACGGACCCGACCGCGCAGGTGATCTGCGACATCATCACTACAGACGGCGAGGATGTGCCCTACACACCGCGCAACGTCCTGAAGAACGTTCTCAAGCTCTATGACGACAGGGGCTGGCGACCGGTCGTGGCACCCGAAATCGAGTTCTATCTCGTCGCCATGAACGACGACCCGGACTATCCGCTGCATCCGCCGAAGGGCCGCTCGGGCCGCTCCATCCTTGGTGGCCAAGGCTATTCGATCGCCGGGATCAACGAATTCGACGAACTGATCGATGATATCTACCACTTCTCGGAAAAGCAGGGCCTCGAGATCGACACCCTGATCCACGAAGAGGGCCCGGCCCAGCTCGAGATCAACCTGCGTCACGGCAACCCGATCGAACTCGCCGACCAGGTCTTCCTGTTCAAGCGCACGATCCGCGAGGCAGCGCTGAAGCACGGCATCTATGCCACCTTCATGGCCAAGCCGATGCAGGGGCAGCCCGGCTCGGCCATGCACATCCACCAGTCGGTGGTCGATGCGGAAACCGGCAAGAATATCTTCTCGAACCCGGACGGCTCACCGTCGAAGGAGTTCTTCCATTTCATAGGCGGCATGCAGGCCTTCGTGCCCAAGACGCTGGTGATGATGGCACCTTACGTGAACTCCTATCGCCGTCTTACCCCTGACATGTCGGCTCCAGTCAACAACGCCTGGGGCTATGACAATCGCACCACCGCCTTCCGCGTGCCGGTTTCGGACGCGGCGGCGCGGCGCGTGGAAAACCGCCTGCCAAGCTCCGATGCCAACCCGTATCTGGCGCTCGCGGCTTCGCTCGCCTGCGGTTATCTCGGCATCATCAAGGGCGTGGAGCCGACGGCTGCCTCCGAGGGCACGGCCAATGAAGGCTCGGTCGAGCTGCCGCGCGGCCTGCTCGAAGCGGTGTCGCTGCTCGAATCCGATCCCTTGCTCGGCGACGTCTTGAGCGAGGAATTCATCGGCCTCTATGCCGGCGTCAAGCGCGGAGAGTTCGAAACCTTCATGCAGGTCATCAGCCCGTGGGAACGAGAATTCCTGCTGCTGAACGTCTGAGGGTGCATCCAATGGTTTGGCAAAGCCCAATTGCGCCGGGCATTTCCTGGTATCAGTCAACCGTGTCCGAGCGGCCGGAATACCCGGCCCTCGACGGCTCGAAAACCGCCGACGTCGCCATTGTCGGCGGCGGCTTCACCGGCCTGCAGGCCGCCTACAACCTTGCCAAGACGGGCATTTCCGTCATCCTGATCGAGGGCCATCGTATTGGCGATGGCGCCTCGGGGCGGAACGGCGGCCAATTCGGCACCGGACAACGGGCATGGCCGGACGAGCTGGAAGCGGACCTCGGCTATGAGCGCTCCAAGGCGCTGTTCGACATGGCCGAGAATGCCAAGAAATACGTGCTCGATTTCGCGGCCGCGAACGGCATCGACATGGAATACATGCCGGGTCAGATGAATGTCTCGCACAAGCCGGGCCATGATCGCGAGTATCGCCAGTCGGCCGAGATCATGGCGACCCGCTATGGGTATCCGCATGTCGCCTTCATGGACAAGGCGGAGACCGCCGAGCGGCTGGGTTCCGGCCTCTACCATTGCGGCGTCCGCGACACCGGCACGGGGCACATTCACCCGCTGAAGCTCATTGTCGGTCTCGCAAAGGCGGCGAAAGCCGCCGGAGCCGATATCTTCGAGATGACCACGGCCTCGTCGATCCGCCAGTCGGGCGGCAAGACCCAGATCGACACGCCGACGGGGACGATCACTGCGGACAAGGTGCTGATCGCCACCAATGCCTATATCGGTAATCTCGAGCCGGTTACCGCAGCCCACGTCATGCCGATCCGCTCCTTCATCGGCGCAACCGTTCCACTCGACAAGTTCCCGTCGGTTATTCCTGGATCGGAATCGATCGCCGATTCCCGCTTCGTGGTCCGCTACTTCCGAAAGTCGCGCGACGGCCGCCTGCTGTTCGGCGGACGGGAGGCTTATACCGCGGATAATCCGATCGATATTTCGAGTCATATTCGCCGGCAGATCGCGGAAATCTACCCTTCGTTGCATTCGGTCGAAATGACCCACGCCTGGGGCGGCTCCGTCGGGATCACCCTGCCGCGCAAGCCGTTTGCCCGGGACGTGATGCCGGGCGTCACCTCGATTGGCGGCTATTCCGGCCATGGCGTCATGCTGTCGAACTATTGCGGCAAGCTTTTCGCCGACTCCGTCATCGGCCGCGCGCCGGAACTCGACCTTCTCAAGGACCTCAAAATTCCGCCATTTCCGGGCGGCGCCAAACTGCGCAAACCGCTGCTCTTCCTGGCTTTGACCTGGTACGCGCTGCGTGACAGGCTCTGATTTTTGAACCGGTGACGGAGTTTTGAAGACTTAGCTACTGGCTTTTTTAAATCGATTAGATTAGAAACGGAGCAAACGTTTCCGATTGAAAGAAGCCCGCATGAGCAGTCAGATCATCCCCGTCGAATCCTTTGACTATGTCGTGTTCGGGGGCACCGGCGACCTTGCGGAGCGAAAGCTGTTGCCTGCGCTCTATCACCGTCAGCTGGCCGGGCAACTGACCGAACCGACCCGCATCATCGGGGCCTCGCGCACCCCGATGAGCGACGACGAATTCCGAAAATTCGCTGAGGACGCCCTCAGGAAGCATCTCAGGCGGGACGAATATGACAGCGACGAGGTCGCGAAATTCTGCGCCCGGCTCTTCTATGTCTCGGTTGATGCGAAATCCGATCAGGGCTGGGATACGCTCAAATCCTTGCTGGACGCAGGCAAGGACGTCGTCCGCGCGTTCTATCTGGCGGTTTCACCCTCGATCTTCGGCGATATCGCCGACAGGATCCGCGCCTACGATCTCATCACGACCTCGACCCGCATCGTCGTCGAAAAGCCGATCGGCCGGGATCTCGCCTCCGCACAGGCGCTCAACGACACCATCGGCAAGGTTTTCAAGGAAGAGCAGATCTTCCGTATCGACCATTACCTCGGCAAGGAAACCGTGCAGAACCTGATGGCGCTGCGGTTTGCCAATGCGCTCTACGAGCCGCTGTGGAACTCGGCCCATATCGACCACGTCCAGATCACGGTCGCCGAGGCCGTCGGGCTGGAAGGCCGCGTCAGCTATTACGACAAGGCCGGCGCACTGCGCGACATGGTGCAGAACCATATCCTGCAGCTTCTCTGCCTGGTGGCGATGGAAGCCCCAAATTCCATGGATGCCGAGGCAGTGCGCGACGAGAAGCTGAAGGTGCTGCGCTCGCTCACCCCGATCAATCCGGCCAATGTGGAGAAAGTGACCGTGCGTGGCCAATACAAGCCCGGGGCCTCAGCCGGTGGGCCGGTCAAGGGCTATACGGAAGAACTAGGCGACGTCTCCGATACCGAGACCTTTGTCGCTATCAAGGCCGAGATCGGCAACTGGCGCTGGGCGGGCGTACCATTCTATATGCGTACGGGCAAGCGGCTCGCAGCCCGCATGTCCGAAATTGTCATAGCCTTCAAACCCATCCCCCATTCGATCTTCGACGATGCCGCCGGCCGTATCTCGGCCAACAAGCTGGTCATCCGCCTGCAACCCGATGAGGGCGTCAAACAATGGCTGATGATCAAGGATCCGGGTCCGGGGGGCATGCGGCTTCGCCATGTGTCGCTCGACATGAGCTTCGCCCAGGCCTTCGACGTGCGCAATGCGGATGCCTACGAGCGCCTGCTGATGGACGTGATCCGCTCCAACCAGACGCTGTTCATGCGCCGTGACGAAGTGGAAGCGGCGTGGCGATGGATCGATCCGATCCTGTCGGCCTGGGAAGACACCGGACAACGCACACAAGGCTATACCGCCGGCACCTGGGGTCCGAGCCAGGCGATCGCGCTGATCGAACGCGATGGCCGCACCTGGCACGAGATTGAGTAAGGACGCAGTCATGACACCGGAACTCCTGAGCTTCGCGAGCGGACAGGACCTCGCAAAGGCGCTTGCCAACGCGGTCGCAAGCGCGCTTGCCGCCGCCATTGCAGTGCGCGGCGAAGCCTCCGTCGCCGTTTCCGGCGGCTCTACCCCAAAGGCGTTCCTGGAAGCGCTATCGAGAGAAGAGATCGACTGGCCGAACGTCACCGTGACACTGGTCGACGAGCGCTTTGTTCCCCCTGACAATTCGCGCTCCAACCACCTGCTGGTCGCAACCCATCTGCTCCAGAACGCCGCCACATCGGCCCGCTTCGTCCCGCTCTACCAGCCGGCGGGATCGGCGGAGGACGCCGCCCGCATTGCGACCGAACGGACGGCCGCTGTCGGCAATCCTTTCGACGTCGTCGTCCTCGGCATGGGCGGCGACGGCCACACCGCCTCCTTCTTTCCCGGTGGCAATCATCTGACGCAAGCGCTGGACCTGACGCTCCCGCGCCGGGTCATGACCATGGAAGCCGAAGGTGCCGGTGAGCCCCGCCTGACCTTTTCCTTCTCCAGCCTTCATGATGCCCGCCTTCTGGTGCTTCATATTGAAGGGGCCGAGAAAAGGGCGGTGCTTGAACGGGCGCTTGCCGGAGCGGACGAGGCGGAAATGCCGATCCGCGCGGTCTTCAACCGCGCCGCCTCGCCGCTTGAGATCTACTGGGCGCCCTGAGCGCTGCGCAAAGTCTGACATCGAAAGAGACAGGATAGAGCCATGTCTGCTGATTCCCGCATCGTCGCAATCACCGCGCGTATCGTCGAGCGTTCGAAGCCCATGCGCGAGGCCTATCTCGACCGCGTCCGGGCGCAGATCGCCAAGGGCGTACACCGCTCGGTGCTTTCCTGCGGCAATCTCGCCCATGGGTTTGCCGCCTGCGCGCCCTCCGAAAAAACCGATCTGGCCGGCGACGTCGTGCCCAATCTCGGGATCATCACCTCCTATAACGACATGCTTTCGGCCCATCAGCCCTTCGAAACCTACCCGGCAATCATCCGCGAGGCGGCGCGACAGGCCGGCGGCGTAGCCCAGGTGGCGGGTGGCGTTCCCGCCATGTGCGACGGCGTCACGCAAGGGCAGCCCGGCATGGAGCTTTCCCTCTTTTCGCGCGACCTGATCGCCATGGCGGCGGCCATCGGCCTTTCCCACAACATGTTCGATGCCGCCGTCTATCTGGGAGTCTGCGACAAGATCGTGCCCGGCCTGACGATCGCCGCACTCACCTTCGGCCACCTGCCGGCCGTCTTCATTCCCGCCGGGCCCATGACGACCGGGCTCCCCAACGACGAGAAGTCGCGCATCCGCCAGCTCTATGCGGAAGGCAAGGTAGGCCGCGCCGAACTGCTCGAAGCCGAGTCGAAGTCCTATCATGGCCCGGGCACCTGCACGTTCTACGGCACAGCCAATTCCAATCAGATGCTGATGGAAATCATGGGCTTCCATATGCCCGGCGCCTCCTTCGTCAATCCGAATACGCCGCTGCGCGAAGCCCTGACCAGGGAAGCCACCAAGCGGGCGCTCGCCATCACAGCGCAGGGCAACGAGTTCACGCCCGCCGGCGAGATGATCGACGAGCGCTCGATCGTCAACGGCGTCGTGGGGCTCCATGCCACTGGTGGTTCGACGAACCATACGCTGCACCTAATCGCGATGGCGCGCGCCGCGGGGATCCAGCTCACCTGGCAGGATATTTCCGATCTCTCCGACATCGTGCCGCTTCTGGCCCGCGTCTATCCGAACGGCCTTGCCGACGTGAACCACTTCCACGCGGCAGGCGGGATGGGCTTCCTAATCGGGCAGCTCCTCAAGGCCGGCTTGCTGCACGACGACGTCCGCACCGTCTATGGGCAGGGGCTCGCCGCCTACACGATCGATCCGCAGCTTGGGGCCAACGGCAATGTGGTACGCCAACCCGCTCCGGAAGACAGCGCCGATCCCAAGGTGCTCACCCGTATCGAGACACCGTTCCAAACGAATGGCGGCCTGAAGATGCTGACCGGAAATCTCGGCAAAGCGGTCATCAAGATCTCCGCCGTCAAACAGGAACGTCAGGTGATCGTCGCCCCGGCAATCGTCTTCCACGACCAGCAGGAACTGCAGGAGGCCTTCAAGGCCGGCAGGCTCGATCGCGATTTCGTTGCGGTCGTGCGCTTCCAGGGGCCGAAGGCGAACGGCATGCCGGAACTGCATCGGCTCACGCCGCCACTCGGTGTGCTGCAGGATCGCGGCCACAAGGTGGCACTTGTCACCGACGGACGCATGTCCGGTGCTTCGGGCAAGGTGCCTGCGGCGATCCATGTCACGCCGGAAGCCGTCGACGGTGGGCCGATCGCTAAAATCCGCAACGGCGACATGATCCGTGTCGATGCCGTCTCCGGCACGCTTGAAGTGCTGGTCGAAACGACGGAATTTGACGCCCGCCCGCCGGCAATCGCCGACCTCTCGGCCAACGAATCTGGTCTCGGCCGCGAACTTTTCACCCCGCTGCGTCACATTGCCGGACCGGCCGACCAGGGCGCGAGCGTACTTTACTAACCACCCCGATATTGTCGGCGCGGCGGGAGAAATCCCGCCGCCCCACGGGTTCGCAAGAATGGCTCAGGCCGCCACTGCGGCCGGCGCACGCAGCTTCACGCCCAGCATGATGCTCAATACGGCGAGCGCCAGGACGGTCCCGCTCGCAGCTATCGTTGCGGTTCCGCCCGTTAGGTCGAAGACCACCCCGCCAAGACCCGCGCCGAGAGCGATCGCGAAACTGATGGAGGCAACGAAGAGCCCGCCGGCGCTCTCGGTCTCGTCCGGCACCGTGCGGGCAATCCAGCTCGACCAGGCGACCGGCACGCCCCCGAAGAACAGGCCCCAGAGGATGACCGCGACCACATCGGCAACAGGATCGGCGCCCTCCAAAACCATTGCGGCTGCGATCGATCCCATGGCGAGCGGAGCCAGCACCAGCGCGAGCCGCAGTTTCTTGTGCACCAGGCGTCCACCCAGCAGCGTTCCGAGAAAGTTCGCCGCCCCGAAGCCCAGCAGAATGACGGAGATCGACTCGATGGAAAAGCCGCTGCCGCTCTCGAGATAGGCGCGCAGATAGGTGAAAAAGACGAAGTGCCCGGCGAAGACAAGCAGCACCGCCAGCATGCCGGGGCCGATGCCCGGGCGCACCAGAACGTCGAACATGGTCCGCAGCCGCGTCACCCCCGTCGGCCGCATGGAAGGAAGGCTCAGCCATTGCGCCAGCAAGGCAAGGAGACCCAACGCGGCGGCGAGCAGGAAGACGTCGCGCCAGCCGAGGAGTTCACCGAGATAGCTGCCCACGGGCGCCGCGAGCACCGTTGCGACCGAGACGCCGCTCATGAGGATGGCGAGCGCCTTCGGCACCAGCGCAGCCGGTACCAGCCGCATGATGACGGCAGTGGACATGGCCCAGAAACCGCCGAGCGCCACGCCGAGAAGCACGCGGCCGAGGAGCAGGAGCGGAAGGCCCGGCGCAAAAGCGACAAGCAAGTTGGAGGCGACCAGCAGCGCGGAAAAGAACATCAGCAGGTTGCGGCGGTCGGTTCCGCGCGCAGCGGCAGTAATCAGCAGGCTCGTGGCGAAGCCGAACAGCGCGGTGGTCGTCACGGCCTGGCCGGCCGCGCCTTCGCTGATCGACAGATCGGCGGCGATGGGAGTCAGGAGACTGGCCGGCAGGAATTCGGCGGTCACCAGACTGAAGACGCCGATCGTCATGGAGGCAACCGCCGGCCAGGCCGGGCTCCGTTCCCCACCGGTGGCGGGATCGTGGTTGGTTGTGGATGTCATCAGCTTGTCCTTTCGCGATGGGAGGAATGGCACGGCGAAAAGTTAGGCTGGACTCCCCGGACTTTCTATGTCAGAAAATCCGTTATGCTTGATCGATCGTCCGCCGATTCGCACTCAACCGGCTCCCTCGATCCCGACCTCGTCAGCGAGCTGCTGCTCGGTATGCGACTTGTGGGGGTCGACTATCGCCGCGTGGAGCTTTCGCCGCCCTTCGCCTACTCGTTCGGCGAAGGGGACAGCCGGGCGAAATTTCTGTTCCTTGCGCGCGGAACGATGATGCTCAGGGCCCCTAGCGGCGTGCTGCACGAGATGAAGGCAGGTGACGCAGCGCTCTTGCCGCGCGGCGGCCGTCATGTCATCGGTTCGTCGGCCGAGGTCTCTCAGCCCTGCATCGATCTTGGCGCGCTGCACGAGGAGCCGCTATGCGCCACCGTGAGCGCGATCACGGCCTGTGACAAGAGTGCGTGCCGCGAGGAAGAGCGCGTACTGATCTTCTCCGCCTGCATGGATTTCGACCTCGGCAGCATGCACCCGCTCGTGGCGCTGATGCCCGAGGTCATGCGGGTCGCTACGATCATGACGCGTTATCCGGAGATCCTGCCGATGCTCGAAGCGATGGCGCGTGAGGTCAACCAGGGCCGCGCCGGCTATGCAGGCATCCTCGCCCGCCTCGCCGATGTCGTCGCCGCCTCGATCGTCCGGGCATGGGTGGAATGCGGCTGCGGCGATGCGAGCGGCTGGATCGCCGCCTTGCGCGACCCACGCCTGGGTCGCGTACTGGTCGCCCTTCACCGCGAGCCCGGCCGCGACTGGACACTTGTGGAACTGGCAAAGCTCATGGGCGCCTCGCGCTCCGTCTTCGCCGAGCGCTTTCTCGCGGTCACGGGTGTGCCGCCGCTGCGTTACCTGACCGAAATGCGCATGCGTCTTGCCGCCCAGTGGATCTCGCGGGACGGGATGCCGATCGAGACTGCCGCCCATCATCTGGGCTACGGCTCCCACGCCGCCTTCAGCCGCGCCTTCAAGCGCGTCACCGGCTATCCGCCCGGAGCGATCGGCAACGGCGCTCCCACATCCGTTCGCCCGCGGTGAAGCGAGAGACACCGCGGCTGCCCTACGCCCTGGCCGAAGGTGTCGGCACGGCAGAGATTGGGGTCCGATCCCTTTCGAGTCCAGCATGGGGCGCGAGCTCTTCCGGGAGGACGCTCGACCTCGCGCCAGGACACGTCGTCACAAACGGCATAAATTGCACATCGTCAATTCCAGATCCAATATGCTTCGGCTATGGTATTCTCGATGAGATGAAGGGGTAACAGCATGTCAGCCATTTTCGCACGCATCGTCGCCATGATCGGCGCGATGATGATCCTGATGCGGCGCTGGGGCAAAAGTCCGGAAAGACCTGCCATCGGCGGCGCGCCGATCATTCCTGAGGCCAAGGCGCAGCGCATTCCGACGCTGAAAATGCCGACGGCCAAGGGCTGGACGGACGGGCACACGCCGACCGCCGCCGTCGGCCTCAAGGTCAATGCCTTCGCCAAGGGGCTCAAGCATCCGCGCTGGATTTATGTGCTGCCGAACGGCGACGTGCTGACGGCCGAGGCGCTCGGTGTCGACGGGGGGCGGATCAGGACACCGTTCGACTATGCCATGTATTCGACGATGAAGCGGGCGGCAGCGGTCGGCAACAGTCCGAACCGCATCACGCTCTTGCGCGATGCCGATGGCGACGGCGTGGCCGAAGTGCGCCACACCTTCATGGAGGGGCTCAACCATCCCTTTGGCATGGCCATGCTCGATGGCACATTCTATGTCGGCAATACCGACGGCATCATGGCCTTTCCCTATTCCGAGGGCGCGACGACGATCCAGGCCAAGGGCCGCAAGATCGCTGACTACAAGCCGGCGGGCCACTGGACGCGCAGCATTCTGCCGAGCCGCGACGGCAAGAAGCTCTATGTCGGCGTCGGCTCGCTCAGCAATATCGGCGAGGACGTCATGGACCAGGAGGAAGGTCGCGCCTGCATCTACGAGGTGAACCTCGAGACCGGCGAGAACCGCATCTTCGCAAGCGGCCTGCGCAACCCCGTCGGCCTTGCCTTCGAGCCGACCACCGGCGACCTCTTCACCGTGGTCAACGAGCGCGACGGGCTTGGCGACGAGACCCCTCCCGACTATCTGACTTCGGTAAAGGATGGCGGCTTCTACGGCTGGCCCTATTGCTACTGGGGCCAGACGGTCGACGACCGCGTGCCGCAGGACCCGGCCAAGGTCGCGAGCGCGATCCGTCCCGACTATGCGCTGGGCGGCCACACTGCCTCGCTCGGTCTCTGCTGGCTGCCGGCCGGAACGCTGCCCGGCTTCCCTGACGGTATGGTGATCGGCCAGCACGGCTCGTGGAACCGCTCCAACCTCGCCGGCTACAAGGTGATCTTCGTTCCTTTCGAAAACGGCCGCCCGTCGGGCCCACCGCGCGACATCCTCACCGACTTCCTGGCGCCGGACGAGAAATACTCCTATGGTCGCCCGGTAGGCGTGACCATCGGCCCGGACGGCTCACTGCTGGTCGCAGACGATGTCGGAGATGTCATCTGGCGGGTGACCGCTGCGCCAACCGACAACTGAGAGCACCGGCCCCCGCCTGGTGCTCCAATGGGTTCGGCGTTCAGCGCGTTGGCACGGGTCGTGATCATGCCGTGCGGAAACTTCGATGGAGCGCGATCCGGTCGTCGGGCCCCTCAGAGTGCCGCCATGTATTTCGGCAGTTCCGCCATGCGCGGCACGACAATCAGTTTCACAACCTCGCCGCGCTTGAAGGCCCTGAGGAAGCGGTTGTAATCCTCGAATACCACGCAGCCGGAGGAATCGCCCCTCTGCCGCAAAAGGTAGGTATGCGTCAGGAAACCGTCGCGACCATACATGTTCGCGCCGCCGATGGGGGTCATGCGTATCGCCTCGACCCCATGGAAACGGCTCTCGCGCATCCGCAAGCTATAGACGTTCGGCGGCGTGGGCCCACGATTTTTCACGCTGACGTGACGCGGATTATCCCGCATGTTGCCACGCCCGGAATGAGCCTCGAGCTTTTCTCCGTTCGGCATGTAGACCATGCCAGCGGATATGTCATAGACGGCAATGCGGCTGCCGCGGCCCGGGAGTTGCGCCTTTCTGCCGAAGAGCGACGGTCGTTTATCATCCTCCTCGACAATGGAATTTCCGGGCTTGGCATAGGCCTGTTCAGTTGCCGCAGGCTTCTCGTTTTCCGGTTCGGGCCTCTTAGCGAATTGCTGCTTTTCCGGAATTTTCGGACGCTTGGACGGTAACGGGCCGTCCTCGGGAAGACCGGAATCGATCTCCTCGCTTCCCGCAAGAACCTCGCCGAAGGCATCCTCGGCGAGGGTGTTTTCGACGGTTTCGCGAGCCGAAGAGGGTGCGGCATAGGCAAGGGCGAAAGATCCGGATACGGATGAGGAAGGAATGGCACCCGTCGACAGACGATCAACGGACGCGTCCGGCGGCTCGATGGATGCCACCATCTGCGGCTTGGCGGCAGCCTGTTGCTTCTCCAGTTCGGCGGCAAGCGCAATCATGGCCGCGCGCTCACCCTCGGCCCTCTTGAGCGCCTGCCGGAGAACGGCGAGCGCGTCTTCGTCTGGAGAGACGTTGACCCGCGACCAAGCAAGCCGGTCGGCTTTGTCGACGGCGGTAAGGGTCATGGCCTCGGGAAGGATTGCGAGGAGCGGGTCCTCGGTTCTGGCCACGGCCGCGGCTATGCGCAGCTTCGCCTCTTCGATATCGGTGGCGGACCGTCTGGCGGATTTCCCGAGCCCGCTCCTCTTAGCGGCATCGTCGCGGAGGGCGACATCCCGCTGGCCGGCTGCGGCATTGCGCATGCTCGGGTCAGCGGATATGGAGACGGTAGCCGTTTGAACGGTCGCGATGACCGCCGTGGTCCAGATCGCTGCGGCAATGACGCCGCCCACCAGAACTGCACCCATCAATGTCTTGCGGGACGCGCCGATTACCGGTCGCGATGCTTTGACAATCTTGTTGCCACAACTGGATTCGGTCGAGAACGCCATACTCTTACTCGTTGTCAGACACAGAACTCATCCGGTGCTCCTGCTGGAGAACTGTGCCGATTTGATGATCTGCACGTGGCCAAAGCAGGGCGAGCTATTCCGAACAAACTAAAGTATGAAGAAATCTGGTAACCAAGAGGTTTACGGCGCGCGAAGAATTGCAGCGTATGGAAAAGTGCAGCTGCGCGACCGTTTAGCGGCGGTGAGGCACCGCGGAGAGGTGCGAATTGTCGCTTGGGCACTTCCCTGCGGCACGCCACAAAAAGAAACGGCCGCATGTTCGTGCGGCCAACCTCATTCAAATTCAGCCTGCCTGCCGGGTGGCGTGCAGTCTCCGCCTGGTTTCTACCAGGAGCGGACGTCGAGCACCTTGTCACGGTGCGCGGGATGCGTAGAGAAGACGAAGATGCGGTCGAGTTCCTTCTGGGTCAACAGGCGCAGAAAGCGCACCTCCACCGTATTGTTGACGAAGGTTTTCATCAACATGCAGCCGACCTTGCTGATGCGGGCATCCGGAATATCGAGATAGAACTGCTGAGGAAGGTTGTACTGGGTCAATAGACCGAGAACGGCGCCGCTCAGCGAGATGCGAATGACATCGCAACGCCGCGCGGCCATATGCATGACGCCCTTCTCGGTATACTCGATCCGCGCCGCATTCATCGTGTCTTCCATGCGAAAGCGATTTTCGCGATCATACATGAATGACTCTTCGCGCTTCAAATAGTTCGATCCGCTTGAAGACGCTGCCATGTTTCCTTCCCCTTCCCCGAATGTGTGAAGGCGAATCTAGCAGCGCTGGTTTAACAGATGGTATGGACCGGCGCCGCCAAATGCGGCCAGCACCGGGCTCCGCCAACAGAGTAAACGAAGCCTTTAACGAGGCAGGCTACGCCCTCTTGTAGCTGTGGCCGGTTTCGTCGAAGAGATGCAGCTTGGTGCGGTCCGCGGCAAACCGCAGTTTCTCGCCCTTCTTGACATCGGCGATGCCCTGAAGCTTGACGACGATGGGCTCGTCCTCCACCGGGCCTTCCACATAGAGCAGCGTCACCTCACCCAATGCCTCCACGATGCTGACAGTGCCCTCGAAAAGATGGCTGCCATCCGTGGCGATGCTCAGATCCTCCGGCCGGACACCGAAGCTGGCCTTCTTGCCCTTGTCGTGCGGAGGTGTTGCGATATCCACAGCGACCGTGCTGCCGTCCTTCAGGGTGATCTTCGTCGGGCTGCCGGTCTCGCCTATGGTGACGGGCATGATGTTCATTGCCGGCGAGCCGATGAACTGTGCGACGAAGAGATTGGCGGGATGCTCGTAGAGTTCCAGCGGCGAGCCGACCTGTTCGATCCGGCCTGCCGACAACACCACGATCCGGTCGGCGAGCGTCATGGCCTCGACCTGGTCATGGGTGACGTAAATCATCGTGGTATCAGGCATCGAATCATTGAGCTTGGCGATCTCGATGCGGGTCGCGACACGCAGTGCCGCGTCGAGGTTTGAAAGCGGCTCATCAAAGAGGAAGACCTTGGGATCGCGGCAAATCGCTCGACCGATCGCGACACGTTGCCTCTGACCACCGGAAAGCGCCTTCGGAAGCCGATCGAGATAGGGGCCGAGCTGCAGGATATCAGCCGCCGCGCGGACGCGCCGGTCTATCTCTTCCTTGCTTTCCTTGGCGATCCGCAATCCGAAAGCCATGTTGTCGTAGACAGTCATGTGGGGATAGAGCGCATAGGACTGGAAGACCATGGCAATGCCGCGCTTCGACGGCGGCACATCGTTGACCATCTGGCCATCGATGATCAATTCGCCACCTGTCACATCCTCAAGCCCGGCGATCATGCGCAGCAAGGTGGATTTGCCGCAGCCGGACGGGCCGACAAACACGATGAATTCGCCCTGTTCGATTTCCAGGTCGATACCCTTCAGAACCTTCACCTGCCCGTAGTTCTTGCGGATGTCTTTCAGAACGAGGCCTGCCATCGTCTCCCCCTCTCTTCTCAGGCATGGCGCGCGAAGAACGCGCCCCAAGCCGGAAGCTCAACCTTGTTGTTGTTGACGGTACTACTAAAACCATGGCCCGGCAGAATCTGCCAGTCGCCCTGCGGAAGCTCCGCCTTCGCCTTCTCCGCTGACATGTTGAACATGCAGAGTATAGTCTCGTTTCCGAGCGTACGCGTGTAGGTCAGGACCGGATGCTTCGCCGGAATGAATGCGATACTTCCCTTGGCGAAGCAGGGGTGCTCCTTGCGGAAAGCCAGGAAGCGGCGGTAGTGCTCAAGCACTGAACCGGGATCACCTTCCTGGGTATTCACGGCGTGAATGGTGTGCTCGACCGGAATCGGCAACCAGGTCCTTTCGGAGGTGCTGAAGCCGGCTTGGGCGGACTGCGCGTCCCATACCATCGGCGTGCGGCAGCCGTCGCGGCCCTTGAATTCCGGCCAGAACTGGATCCCGTAAGGGTCCTGCAGATCCTCGAAGGCGATATCGGCTTCAGTGAGGCCCAGTTCCTCGCCCTGATAGATGCAGACCGAACCGCGCTGGGTCATCAGGATTGCTGCCAGCATCTTCGCATATGCATTCCGATCGACTACATCGGCGCCCCAGCGGCTGACATGGCGTATCACATCATGATTGGAGAAGGCCCAGCAGGCCCAGCCTTCGGGTGCTGCCGAACTGAAAGCACCCTGAACTTCGGCCACCCGCTCCGGCGTCAGCGGTTCCGGGGCCAGGAATTCGAAGGCGTAGCACATGTGCATCTTGTCATTGCCGGAGGTATATTCGCCGACAATCTCGAGCCCGCGCTGACTGTCCCCGACTTCGCCAACGGCCGCAATCGCGGGAAATTCGTCGAGCACCGCGCGGAAACGCTTCAGAAATTCGAGATTTTCCGGACGGTTCTTGTCGTAGATGTGCTCCTGGAAATTGTAGGGATTTACCGCCGGCGCGGTCGAGGCATTGCGTCTTTCCGGTGCGAGCGCGGGGTTGTCGCGCAGCTTCTTGTCGTGGAAATAGAAGTTGATCGTATCCAGGCGAAAGCCATCGACACCACGCTGCAACCAGAAACGCGTGGTATCCAGCAACGCGTTCTGTACGTCCGGATTGTGCAGGTTGAGATCGGGCTGCGAGACCAGGAAGTTGTGCAGGTAGTACTGCATGCGGGTCGGATCCCAGTGCCAGCCCGATCCACCGAAAATCGAAAGCCAGTTGTTCGGCGGCGTGCCGTCGGGCTTCGCATCGGCCCAGACATACCAGTCCGACTTGGCATTGATGCGGCTCGAACGGCTCTCGATGAACCAGGGATGCTGGTCCGAAGTATGCGACATCACAAGGTCGATCATGACGCGAATGCCCAGACGGTGGGCCTCGGCGATCAGTCCGTCGAAATCGGCAAGTGATCCGAACATCGGATCGACATCGACATAGTTCGAGACGTCATATCCGAAATCCTTCATCGGCGAGGTGAAGAAAGGCGAGATCCAGATCGCGTCGGCGCCGAGCGCGGAAATATGGGGAAGGCGCGCGGTGATCCCCTTGAGATCGCCGATGCCATCGCCATTGGAATCCTGGTAGGAGCGCGGATAGATCTGGTAGATCACCGCGCCGCGCCACCAGTCCTTGTCCTGCGTAAGCGGCGATTGCAATGCTGAATTCATGCTTATTCCTTGTCGATGATAGTCAGATGTCCGTTGCCGGGCCTCAGCCGCCCTTGACCGAGCCCGCGAGCAGCCCGCGAACGAGGTAGCGTTGCAAGGTGAAGAAGACGAGAAGCGGGACAATGATGGTGATGAAAGCGGACGACGTAAGGATCTCCCAATTGCCGCCGCGCGAGCCGAGCAGCTCGCGCAGGCGCCCGGTCAGCACGATCGTCTCCTCGCTGTTGCCAAGGAAGACCGTGGCGACGAGCAAGTCATTCCAGGTCCAGAGGAACTGAAAAATCGCAAACGACGCGAGAGCCGGATAGGAGAGAGGCAGCACGATCTTGACGAAAATCGTGAAATCGCTGGCGCCGTCGACGCGCGCGGACTCCATGATTTCCCGCGGCAGTCCGGCAATATAGTTCCGCAGCAGATAGATGGCGAGCGGCAAGCCGAACCCCATATGGGCGAGCCAGATGCCGAGATAGGTCTTGGCCGGAACGCCGAAGAACGCACCGATCTTGTTGTACATCTGCAGGAGCGGGATCAGCGACATCTGCAGGGGTACTACGAGCAGGCCAACGATGACAGCAAGGATCAGGGCGCGTCCGGGGAATTTCATCCAGGCAAGTGCATAAGCCGCGAAGGCCGCAACCAGAATAGGGATTACGGTCGAAGGAACGGCAACCGTCAGCGAGTTCAGGAAGGACTGGCCGATCCCCTCGGCAGTCAGAACGTTCCGATAGTTCTCAAGCGTGAATCGCGGCGGTATCTCGGCCGTGTAGAAGATGCGCATACCGCGCTTGTTTTCGAACGGGGTCGGGGAGGTGATGCGGAATGCACCATCTTCGGCGACCGTCAGTTGCGCTCCATCGGCGAGATCCGCGGTCGCGCCGATCGGATAGGCACCGGGCGTGCGGCTATTGGTTCCGAAGGCGCTGACACCGCCCTTGCCGCCTTCCAGGACGTTCCCGGATATGACGTAGACTCCGTTCTCCTCAACCTGCTTGTCGGCCGCCGGAGCACGATAGATGACGTTCTGCGTCGAAGTAGAAAGCGCCGTCCACCAACCTGAAGCGACAATCTGATCCTTGTCGCGAATTGCCGTGACGAAAAGCCCAGCCGTCGGCAGGGTCCAGAGAACGACGAGGAAGAGAACGGAAAGATGGACGAACCAGGTGAGAGGAGACCGTGTGCTCTTGCGCATATCAGCGTCCTTCCATTTCCCGGCGCGCGTTGCGGATGTTCCAGATCATGATCGGGACCACCAGCACCATGATGACCACAGCGATGGACGCGCCGCGTCCGAAGTCGCCGCCGCCACGGAACATCCAGTCAAACATGAGATTGGCAAGAACCTGCGTGTTCCATTGCCCATTTGTCATGGCGAGCACGATGTCGAAAACCTTGAGGACGAGAATGGTGATCGTCGTCCAGACAACGGCGATCGTGCTCCGCATTTGCGGCACCTTGATCTTCATGAAAATCTGGAACGGATTGGCCCCATCGATAACGGCCGCCTCTATGGTTTCCTCCGGAATGCCGCGCAGCGCCGCCGAAAGGAGCACCATCGCGAAACCGGTCTGAATCCAGACGAGAATGGCCATCAGGAAGAAATTGTTCCAGAAGGGCAGCGCGATCCAGATCTGCGGATCGCCGCCGAAATAGACGACAATTGCATTGAGGATGCCAATCTGTTCACTGCCTTCGCCGCGGTAGTCATAGACGAACTTCCAAATCACCGAGGCGCCGACAAACGAGATCGCCATGGGCATGAAAATCAGTGACTTGGCGATATTGCCCCACCAGATACGGTCTGTAAGCGCGGCAATGATCAGTCCGAACAGCGTGGAGGCGGCAGGAACGACGAGCAGCCACAGCATGTTGTTGAAGATCGACTCGCGGAATTCGCGATCGAAGAACATCCAGCGATAGTTGGACAGGCCCACGAAACGCGTGCCTGATCGGTCGAATACCGAATAGGCAACAGAGGAAAAAACCGGATAGACGAGATAGATGGAAAGGGAGATCAGGGCCGGGCCAAGGAAAAGCCAGGGCCGCACCATGTTGGCTCTACGAAGATTGCGCGAGGCGCGAGCCGTGTCCTCGATCTGCGCCGGGAAGATTCGATCGAGTAACAGGTTTGAGCCGTAGAAATAGCCGATCGCGCCCAATACCCCGAGAACGATCGTCAACAACGCATAAGCTAACTGTTCCACAGACTACCCCTCCCTTGACCTCACGCCCCGGTTTGTCCCGGGATCAACGGCAAGCATGCCGGCACAGACTGCCGGACCTGATGTGGTCCGGCAATCCCACTATGCGATGCCTGTTTACTTGAGGGCGTCCCAGGATTTCTGAATATCTGCGCCAACATCAGCCGCAGACTTGCCGCCGACATAGTCGACCATTCCGGTCCAGAAGGCACCGGCGCCAATCTTGCCGGGCATCAGGTCCGAACCGTCGAAGCGGAAGGTAGTCGCACTGGTCAGGATTTCGCCCTGCTTTTTGAGCGTCTCATTGGCATATGCTTCCGGGTTTGCGCCCTTGAATGGCGTCAGGAGCCCGGACTGGGCCATCCATATCTCATGAGCGATCGGGGTCTGCAGGAACTCGATGAAAGCATGAGCAATCGGGCTGTCCTTGGTGATGGCAAACAGTGTGCCGGCGCCGAGAACGGGCTTGCCAAGGTCCTTTCCCTTATAGGCCGGGAAGTAGAAGAAATCGGCATCCGTGCCCAGTTCAGTTCCTTCGGGGAAGAAGGACGATATGAATGACGCCATATGGTGCATGTAGCATTTGGGCGGCGAGGTGAAGAGGCCCTTCGGGCTGTCGCGGAAGTCGGTCGAGGCGACGCCTGCAGTCCCGCCATCGGCGAACTTGTCGGTCTTGGCGAACCAGCCGAATTCATCGATCGCGCCGAGAACTGCCGGATCGTTGAACTTGATCTCGTTCGACACCCACTTGTCGTAGACATCGGCCGGCTGCGTGCGCAGCATCATGTCTTCGACCCAGTCGGTTGCCGGCCAGCCGGTCGCGGCACCCGAACCCAGACCGATGCACCACGGCGTGCCGCCATCGGCGACAATCTTCTCGGTCAGCGCCTTGAGGTCTTCCATGGATTCCGGAACCTCGTAGCCTGCGTCCTCGAAATTCTCGGGCACATACCAAACCAGCGACTTCAGGTCGGCCTTGTACGGAAAGGCGAAGAAGGTCGGATTGCCGCTCTTGTCCTTGTACGTTCCAAGGTCGACCCAGGACTGGCCTGCGGCATAATTTTCCTTGAGCCAATCGGCGACTTCCGTCTTGAGCGGCGTCAAGAGCCCCTTGGAAGCGAGGTCGGCTGCGAGGCCAGGCTGCGGGAAGACAGCGATATTGGCCGCGCTCCCGGCCTGCGTGTCGATGACGATCTGCTGTTCGAAGGAGTCCGAACCGGCGTATTCGACCTTGGCGCCGGTTGCTTCTTCGAAATAGGCCAAAACACTCAGGAACAGATCCCTATCCGGACCGAGCCAAGGGCCGAAGATCGATACTGTCTGCCCGCTCAGGTCATGGGACTTCTTGAATTCCTCGTAGCTCGACCAGGTGAACCTGGAATCCTCTCCGGGGGCGAACTTCAATTCCGCGGCTTCAGCGGAAGCGGTCAGCAAGGCCAGGGCAGCCACGCTCAGAATAAAGGCTCTCTTCATATGATTTACCTCCCATCACATTTTCCGACCGGTTGATCCCGCCGGGCCAAACTCAAGAAATCGGATCATCCAAAGCGCTTTGGCTTCATCTCATTTCACTCTGCGAGAATGAGAGTCAAGCATTTTTCTGGCGTCCGCCCCGAAGGAAATCCACCTTCTGGTTGAGATTTAAGCATATGCAGCCCGCTTTGTCATTTTCCTGTTTGTCTGCATTCCGCCTGCTGCTAAATAGGCTCAAGGCGCTGACCGGCAAGGGAAATGGCACGATCTCCAGTTGTCCGTTGCGCCAAGGAGGGTGGAGGAAAGTGAACCTAAAACAACTGTCGGAATTGCTCGGACTTTCGCAAACGACGATCAGCCGGGCCCTGAATGGCTATCCCGAAGTCAGCGAGGAAACGCGCAAGCGCGTCCTCAAGGCTGCCCAGGAGACCGGGTACCGCCCCAACCGGGCGGCGCAACGTCTGGCGACCGGCAAGGCAGGCTCCATCGGCCTCGTCATGCCGACGGCGCCCGGGCACAATTCCGACGTGCATTTCGGGGAGTTCCAGAGCGGCCTCGGCGAAGAGGCGCTGAAGCACGACTTCCATTTTGTCATCATGCCTGCACATCCCCGGGACGAGGAACAGGCAATCCGTTGGCTGGTCGCCAGCGGAAGCGTCGACGGCTATTACCTCGCCTATATGCGGGAGAAGGATTCGCGCATCGCCATGGCAAAATCGCTCGGCGTTCCCTTCATCGTGCACGGACGTTCCTACGGGGTGGAGGACGATTACCCCTACCTGGATGTCGACAACGAGGGCGCCTTTCGCGACGCAACCGAGCTGCTGCTCGACCTCGGACATCACCGCTTTGCTTTGCTCAATGGCCCGGAGGACCTCGATTTCGCAATCCGCCGCAAGCTCGGGGTAAAATCGGCGTTGAAGAAACGCGGTTTGACGCTGGCCCCTGCGCTCACGCGGCATACGGCGATGACCGACGAACATGGCTTTCGCGGCATGTCGGAACTGCTGCGGCACCCCGATCCGCCGACGGCGGTCCTGTGCGCCAGTACCGTGCTGGCGCTAGGCGCGGTCAGGGCCATCAACACGGCCGGACTGAGGCTCGGCCACGACATCTCGCTGATCGCGCACGACGATGTGTTGCCACTGCTGAAGCCGGAACATTTCACCGTGCCGCTGACCACGACACGGTCGTCACTGCGCGCCGCCGGGATCCGCATCGCCGAACGGCTGATCGCTCAGATCGAACGGACGAAACCGCAACCGCCCGAGCATGAGCTCTGGAAGGCCGATCTCGTCATCCGCGCCTCGACCGGCCCGGCACCGGGCTAGTACTGGCGGCGGCGACAATCTCGAAGACGAAATGGAATTCAAAACTTGGGAGCGGCCCTACCGGTCGCCCGATAGGCGGCGATGACCGTATTGGCCATCAGCATGGCGATTGTCATCGGGCCGACACCGCCGGGAACCGGCGAGATCGCGCCAGCAATGGGGGCGCATTCGCCGAAGGCCACATCGCCGACGAGGCGTGTCTTGCCCTCGCCCCGTTCGGGCGCCGGGATACGGTTGATGCCGACATCGATGATCGTCGCGCCGGGCTTGACCCAGTCGGCCTTGACCATCTCGGGACGACCGACGGCGGCAACGAGGATATCGGCCGTGCGGGCGATTGCGGGCAGATCGCGGCTCCGGGAATGACCGATCGTCACCGTCGCATTGGCGGTGAGCAGCAGTTGCGCCATCGGCTTGCCGAAGAGATTGGAGCGGCCGATCACCAGCGCGTTCAGCCCGGATAGGTCGGTTCCGCAGATGGCGCGCACAAGGATCATGGCGCCGGCCGGTGTGCACGATACCAGTCCGGTTTCGCTGTCGCCCGTGGCAAGCTTTCCGGCATTGACGACATGGAGGCCGTCGACGTCCTTTTCCGGCAGGATCGACTGGATGACCTTCTCCGAATCCAGGTGCTTCGGCAGCGGAAGCTGCACCAGCACGCCATGAATTTCGGGATCGATGTTCAAGTCAGATACCAGCGCCATAAGCGCTTCCTGGGTCGTATCTTCCGGAAGGCTGTGCTGGATGGATTTGAAGCCGCACTCCCTGGCCATCCTGCTCTTGGATGCCACATAGGTCTGACTTGCCGGATCGTTGCCCACGATGATGACCGCAAGCCCGGGCTTCGTCCCCGTCTGAACTTCCAGATCCAATGCCGCCGATCTTACCGCCTCGATTACCGAAGCCGCTGCCTGCTTGCCGTCAATAACCGTCGTCACGCCTGCCACCCCTCACGTCCGAACTTCCGCGCAACCTAGCGCCCGTAAGCGAACGCGAATTGCCTGTGCCCGCCCTATGGTGTCAAAAAGCAGCAAATGCAAGAACAATCCAAGAGGGCGCGTTGCCGACTTTCGTACCGGCGATCAACGTGGGGAAGTCTCCGGTGCGCGCTGACGGCGGGCCGTATATTTATATTGCATCACCCGGACCAGGAAGACCGGAATTCCGACCACATAGCGATACCAGAGGCGGGAGGGCTCAATCCACAGGCGATACGCCCATTCGCAGCGCAGATGCCTGACCCAGACCGGCGCGCGCGGAACCCTGCCGGAGACGAAATCGAACAGGGCGCCGACGCCCATGACAACGCGCGCATGCTCGGCGGCGACATTATAGTGTATCCACTTTTCCTGAAGCGGCGTTCCCATCGCGACCAGCAGGATATCGAGTTCGCTCCGGTCGAGGATCTCGATCACCGCCGAGGAATCCTCCTTGTCGAAGAACCCGTCGGCGATCTCGACGAAATCATGCCAGGGACTGTGCTCCTTGAGCCTGGTAGCGGTGGCCGAAAGCACCTCTTCATGGCCACCGACGAGGCCAATCCGCTTCTTCGTCGTCATGTAGGTCAAAAGCGCCGGGACGAAATCCGTGCCATTCAGATTGGCCGAGAACTGTGTGCCATTCAGTGATCTCGACGCCATGTCCATCCCGATCCCGTCCGGCAGCACGACGTGGCCGGACAGGATTTCGCGATACTCCTGGTCGGCCAGCATGATGTTGGCATTGTTGGCGTTGAGGAACGAGATATGCGTCTGTCCGATCGGCATGGAGGCGCGCTCGCTGATAAAGGTTAGCGCACCGTCCCAGGTCAGGTCATGAACCGGGAAGCCGAAGATCGGAAGCCTTGGCGGCTCGTCCGATGGCTCAGGAGGCGACTTCAGCGGTTCCAAGTGCAAGCTCCCGCTGTGCAGAAGCCGTGCCGATAAAAGGCGCCCGGCTTTGGACGCAACAACGGCGAAGAGAACCGCAAGTCCGAAACGGAGTTGCGGCCGGATGTCTTGGGGCGCGTGATCGAAGGATGAAATTGCATGGAACCATATAAAAGAAGGAACATCTCTGTCCCCTTCTATCAGCGACGCATCTAATTCGGCTTAAACGGTCCGCTACAATTGACGACCGAGCATTCATATTGCCTTAATCACCGGACAGGAAACGCCGCCGCGTTCAATCGATGCGCTCAGTTTCCGGAATGCGCGGGATCCTCGAGAGTGACGCCCTCGACGATCTTCACCGGTGGAGCCATCGGCTTCTTGGTTCCCTCGCCGCTGGCGCGAATATCTTCCTTCGACAGGTAATCCAGCTGCTCGACCACGACTTCCTCGACAAATCCCTCGCCGAGGCGCTTGTTGAGATCGGTCTTTATGGTTTCGCGAAAGGCCGTGAGATCGAAAGAACTCATGCTCGTGATGTCGACCATCTTGTTGCCGACCAGCAAGGTGAACATCTCATCGGTCATGATCTCGGTCATCGGCAATACGACGCCCTTGATCTTGTCCTTGTTCATCATGAAGGAAACGCGTCCGAGGAAGTAGCCCTTGATGGCGCCATCGGCAATCAACGGAACGGTGATCGGTTCACCGCGCACCAATTGCCCGGGGTCTTTCTTGGCCTTATCTCCGATATCGGCGACGGGCGCAGTTGCCATTTGCACGGAGAAGAAGACCGCGCCTAGCGTCACAAGGCAAACCCAGAATCCGACAACGACAAGCTTGACCATCAGGACTCGCTATACTGGAACTGTTCCTGGGAATAAGTGCCGTCGGCATCGGCGTCCTTGACGGCGCTCTTGAGCAGATCCGCTACGGCACGCACCGCATGCATATGTGCCTCGACGCGCCGGGCATTCAGCGCCAGCTTCTTCTTGAGGCTGTGCATCTGCTCGATATAGCTGCTTGCCAGCTCGCGCGGGTCGGTATCGCGGCAAAGCATGGTGAGCTCGTAGAGGCAACGGCTCTTGTGCGCATTCGAAACCTTGAGATCGAACTCCGGATCCTTGCCGATGCGCTGGTTTTCATTGTCGATGATCATTTCGAGACGACCCAAGACCGTCTTGATCCGATAATCGCTTGAGGTGATTTCCATTCTGCCAGCCCCAGATTTCGAGTGGTTACGCGCTGTGTTCGTCGGCAGCCGACACACCCAGTGTCCGGCGTTCGAGATCGGTGACCATGCTTAGCGCAACGCTCCGGTCGTTTTCATCGGTCGAGGCGTTGATGATGCCTCTATCGCGCTGCCGTGCCAGTTCTTCCGAATACATCTGATCGGCAATACCGACGCCACCGTTTTTCGATAGAACCTGGCCAAGTTGTTCGGCCATCATGCTCTTCCATATCTCGCCGGCATTGCCCTTGCCGTAAACGGCTTCGCTGTCGCTCGGCAGCATCGACTTGACGAAATTCTGCAACACGACGGCTTCGAATTGCTGGTAAACCTCCGGCGTCCCGTCCGCCTTCTTCGTCTTGACGTCGCCAAGGCCCGCCTCCGAAGCCGCTCCATTCAGGATATCGACAGCCGCTCCGAAACCGGCACCCTTTTCGGCAAGACTCGTCGCCGCGAAAGCAGCCCGGCTGGCCTTCAGCCGTGCCTGCGCCGCCTGCACATCCATGGGGTCAGCCGCCCGGACAACGTCCAGGACGAGATCGCTCGGGGGTGAAATTGCCACGTGACCGTCCTCATTGCTTGTTCGCGAGGACTATCGCTCGTGAAGCTTGCTGGAGGCTGGCGTCGAGTACCGCATGTCGACGAGATCGTAGATTGCATTATCGTCGGCCTCGCGGTCCTCGCCGATGCGCGCCTCCGCCATGTTGTCCTCGAGCCGGTCGCCCTTGGCCCGCTCACGCAGCACCTTCATTTCCTGGGCCTGCTGGATACCGGCCAACTGCTTCTCCATATTTGTCAGGCGGTCGAAACGATCCGCATATTGCTGGGCGAAAAGGCGGTGAACCGGATCAAGCGAGCCGATCGCTTCCATTACCGTGTTCATCGAAGCGCTGACCTCCTCGCGTTGGCGCGCGGTGTTTGCCAGGTCGCTTTCCGCCATTTTTTCCATATGGCGCTGGACCGCGACGAGCCGTTTGAGCTTTTCGGATTTCTTCTTTGGGCCCATTGCCGTCTCCGAAGCCACGCCAGAACGCGGGGCTCACCCGAGGAATATCGTCGCGAAATGCTCCGCGAACTGGTTCACAAGCGCCGCGATCGAAAGATAAAGCAGGAAAAGCCCGCCCAGCAGCAGGTATGGCATGGATATGAAATAGATCGGAATCTGCGGCGCCAGCTTGTTGATCAGGCCGATCGCGACGTTGAACATCAGACCAAAGATGATGAACGGGCTCGAAAGCCGCAGCATCAGATAGAAGGTTGCGCTCAGTGTATCCGTCAGCGTGATCAGCGTCTTCTGCACGTCGGGGAAGCCGCCGAGCGGCATAAGCGTATATGAATCGACCAGCGCCCGGAAAACCGTGTGGTGGAAATCCATCAGAAACAGAAGCAGGAGGCCGCCGAAACTGATCATGTTGGTCAGCTGGTTTTCGGCCGTGTCTTCCAGGATGTCGGGGGCCCCCGGCGAGTTGAAGCCGATCGACATGGAAATGGCCGAGCCCGCAAACTGCAGGCCGAGGACGAAAAGGCGCGGGATCAGCCCATACATCGATCCGATCAGCGTCTCGCCGACGATCAGTTTGATATAGCTGTACCCGGCTCCCGAAATGCGGGGATAGATCGTGTCCCAGAGGACTGGCAAGAGGGCGAGCGAAACCGCAAGCGCGATGAAGATGCGGATTTGCGGCGATATGCGGGCCGAAGAAAAGCCGGGCAAGGTCAGCATACATGCGCCTATGCGGCAGAAGGCCGCGAACAAGGCAAGAACCGTCCCCTCGGGGTCGCTTATCATGAAATGGAGCCCAGGATCTTTATTTCGATGCCCTTGGCCAGTTCCACATGGGAAAGGACCGGCAATGTGGCGAATAGGCGTTCGATGATCATGCGTACATAGGAGCGTGTTTCAGGCGAAGTGACAAGCACGAAGGGCAGTCCACGGTCCATGAATTCACGAATAACTTTGCTTGCCTGTTCGCTGAAATCCTCAAGGCTTCGCGGGTCGATGTCAAATTCGACGATTTCGCCCTTGGCGTCGCGCTTCAGCGCCTGGTGGAAAACCAGATCCCATTTGCTGCCGAGCCTGAGCACGCGCAGCACGCCGTTGTCGGCCAGATCCCCGCAGAGCTGCTGGGACATGCGCACGCGCACATGCTCGACGATCTGTTCGGTCTTCCTGACATGGGGGGCCAGTTCCGCCACGGCTTCGAGAATGAGATGCAGGTTGCGGATCGACACACGTTCGGCGAGAAGCAGCTTCAGGACCGCCTGCAGACCCGAATAGGACATGTGCGACGAGCAGATTTCCTCAGCGAGCTTCTTGTATTCGGGGTCGAGCCGATCGATCAGAATTTTGACGTCCTTGTAGGACAAAAGCTGCGGCAGGTTGTTGCGAATGACCTCGCTGACATGGGTGAGCACCACCGAGACATTGTCGATCGGATGGAACCCTTCGCGCTTCAAATCCTCGGTGAATGTCTCGAGGACCGAGATGGCCGGCATGCCGAATGCGGGTTCGCGAATTTCGTCGCCCGGCACTTTCGGCTTGCGGCCAGAGCCGGTGACGACCAGCACTTCGCCGACACGCAGCATGTTCGAAGCGACGGTCGTGCCGTGGATACGGATTTGGTAGGACTTTTCGGCAATGGCGATATCGTCCGAGACTTTGATCTCCGGCACGACAAAGCCGTATTGGCTGGCGAACTTCTTGCGCATCTTGCCGACACGGAAGGCAAGCTCCTGATGGGCGCCGAGAAGACGGGTCGAGACGAGCTTGCCGAGCGCCAGTTCGATCTCGGCGGTCTTGAGCACCGACTTGACGGAGTCCTTCTCGGCCTCCTTGGTCTGGATGACCTTCTTTTCTTCCTGTTCGCGCTTGACCTTGTTTTCCGCCTCAATCTGACGCGGGATGAACCAGCTGCCGAAGGCCATGATGCCGCCGAGCGCCAGGAACGGGATCATCGGCAGGCCCGGGATGACCGACAGGAGGACCATCAGCGAAGCCGCGACAGAGAGGGCGCGCGGATAGCCGCTCAACTGGTTGATGACCGCCTGGTCGGTGGAGCCCGGGGTACCACCGCGCGAGACGAGCAGGCCGGCAGCGAGCGAGACGATCAGGGCGGGAATCTGCGAGACGATACCGTCGCCGACCGAGAGCTTAACGAAAACATCCGCCGCTTGGCCGATTTCCAAGCCGTGACGGAAATAGCCGATGATGATACCGCCGAAGACATTGATCGCGGTGATGATCAGGCCGGCGACCGCGTCGCCGCGAACGAATTTCGAGGCACCGTCCATGGCGCCGAAGAATGAGCTCTCCTGTTCCAGTTCGCGCCGACGGGATTGGGCTTCCTTCTCGTCGATGATGCCGGCGGAGAGATCGGCGTCGATCGACATCTGCTTGCCGGGGATGGCATCGAGGGTGAAGCGGGCACCGACTTCCGCTATGCGGGTCGCGCCCTTGGTAATCACGATAAAATTGACGGTGACGAGGATCAGGAAGACGATCAGACCGATCACGAAATCGCCGGACATCACGAGGCTCGAGAACCCGGCGATGACGCCGCCAGCGGCCGTATGCCCTTCGTGACCGTGCGAAAGGATGACACGCGTCGTCGCGATGTTGAGCGACAGACGGATCATCGTCGAGATCAGCAGAATGGTCGGAAAGGACGAGAAATCGAGCGGCCGCTGAATCCAGAGCGCGACCATGAGAATCAGGACGGAAAAGGCGATGGAGAATGCCAGACCCATGTCGATCAGAAAGGGCGGGATCGGCAAAAAGAGAATGCAAAGAATGACGACAATGCCGAATGCAAAGCCGATATCACGACCATTCGGACTTACTTTCGGAATGGTGATTGCAGTTGGTTGCGCCATTTTTCAATCCGTCTCTTCATGAGAAGGCGGCCGGCAGCAATACGCTATACGGCCATGTTCGTTCTACAGTTAATGGTCGAAGCTTGCGCGAGGGTGGCTGGGGACGCCAGGACGAAACGGATCCGCGCTATGCTGCTCGCGGACTAGGCACTCACCTTTGCCGCAACAGTTCCGCTAGAACCCGGATTGGACACGGGAGAAGACAAGATTCGCAAAGAGCGAAATCTGGGCGCCAACGAAGGGAGCCGACACGCCGATTGTGATCAGGATGGCCACGATCTTCGGCACGAAAGTGAGCGTCATTTCCTGAACCTGGGTCAGCGCCTGGATCAGTGCGATGGTGACGCCGACGATCATGGCGGCCAGGACTGCTGGGCCCGATGCCACAAGCACGGTCCACACAGCTGCCTGCATGATATCTAGGGCGTCGGCCTCATTCATTGCTCGGATCCTCAATCTGGGACGGGGAATCAGTTCCCCCGGCCCTCAGGCATCCGTATCACCGGACGCGTCTTACGTCGACGGTGCCGTATCCTTCACCGAAACGCCGATACCAAGCGGAATCGTTGCACCGGTCGTGGTGGTCGCGACGATCGCGTCGCTATAGACCTTGATGGAGGCCACGACACCCGAAGTTGTTCCATCGGCGCTGGTTACAGTCTTCCCGATATAGGAGGTGGCCATATCAAGCGCGGAGCCCGAAATCAGGCTTTCGAGATTCTTGTTGGTCTGGATCGTCTGTTCAACCTGGGAGAAGGTAGCAAGCTGAGCGATTTGCTCACTGGCCTTCATCGGGTCGGTCGGATCCTGGTTCTTCATCTGTGCGATCAAGAGCCTGAGGAACGAATCATAGTTGAGCGACGAGGAGGCCGAAGCCTGATCGGCGGCCGACCCCTTCTTCGTCTCCGTCGACGCCGTTGCCGATGTGACCGGAGCTACCGCCATGGTGCGATCTCCTTGCGAATCTGCTCAACCGTCGCAGCGGTCATTTCCTGACTGTTCAGGATCTGGTCCTCGATCGCGTAGAGGCCACGGATCGCTTTCAGGGCGTCGAAAGCGCGCCCAGAGGCAACCATGCCGTCGATCCGCTTCAATTCTGCGAGGACTTCCTCGTTCTCGAAACAGGTCAGCAACATGGTGACCGACTTGCGGAACATCGCCATCGATTGATCGCGACCCTCCGGGTTGATCAGAATCATCTGTGCAATGAAATAGAGCTGACGCAGCGGCGTCGTAGCATCTTCCGGCTGAAGGACGTGGTTCTCCAGCAGAAACGTCACGTCATTCAGGAACTCGAGTGCGACCTTCCGGTCGACGCGCAGCACTGCTCCATTGATGAAGATACGTTCCCCGGATTTAAGTGATATGCGCAGTGTGCTCTTCATTTCAGTCCATCCCTGATGATGGTTGTCACGTCAATTATGCCCTGGAAGTTGCTGGATTGCCGCTTCCTGATCCGGTCGCATTCCTTCAAGATCCATATGGCGATGGAAATGAGATTGGCCCGCAATTCGGAGCCAAGCTCGTTTTCCGGCTGTTTCAGATCCTCAATGAATCGGATCCATACCCTTCGGGTGTAGAAGAGCGCCTCGATGGCCTCCCGCGAATAACCGCTTTCATCACGCGCCCTCTCGAGTAGTTCGATTGACCGGGTCAGTGCTTGCCGTTCACGGTCCTTGGCGTCCGCGACGCCATCCTCCATGATTTCGGCATATGAAAACTGGTACATTCATGTGTCCTTCATTTTCATTCATTCCCTTTGATCATCAAAGGTAGTTGACAAGGCTCAGACCCTGAATCTTCGACGTCAGCGTGTAGGAAGCCTCAACCAGCGCCAGAAGATTGTTGACCCGTGTCGAGGCGTCGTAGGCATCGACTTCGATCTTGCTCTTCAGGGTGGTGTCAAGGATGTCGATCTGCACCTGGAGAGATGCGTTGGCTTTCTCCACGCGGTTCTGCGACATCCCCAACTGGGTACGCTGGGAGTTGATCCCTGCAATGGCCACGCCCGTGTAGGCAATCGCCTTCTGGCTGACCACGGAGCGGACGTCATCATGCAGATCGAGACCGAGAAGCTCCTTCGAAAGGACGGCTGCCAGCGCGAAATAGCGCATGCCGTTGGAATTGGCGCTGGAGGAAGTATCCACGACTTCCGTCTGACTGATCCGGCTGGTCATGACCTGATCAGTCGCGCTAGACCAATCGGTATTCCAGTTCGCTCCGGAATACATCGGCTCGACCACGTTGGTGATGAAGTCGTCCATCTCGGCGGCCGTCTTAGGCGTTGACCACGGATAGGACGCAAAGGCCGTATCGAAAGCCACCTTCGCGGCCGATGTAGCGTCATAGGGTGTCAGCGGCTGAACGTCGGTATTGATTCCGGCGAAGAGATACTCCCCGCCTACAGATGTGTTCGCCACGCTCGTGAACGTATTGAGCGCATTGCTGATGGTCTGGGTGGCTACGTCAATAGTCGTCGACGCACCCGACTTTCCAAGCGAAATCAGTGCGTCCTGCATTTCCTGCGCGGCCGCCGACATCTGAGAGAGGGACTCCTGGGAGGATTCAAGACGCTGAGTAGCGATCGCATTCGTATCGATCATGGACTGCAGACGAAGACCGTCTCGGGTGAGGTCGAGGGTGCTGGCAGTTTCTCCGCCCAACTCGGCGCCGACATCATAGAAGATGCCGGTGCTGACCTCATTCTGGGACTTGATGAGTTCGTTCTGCGCTTGCCTGATCGTCAAACGCATTGAAGTCTGTATGGAAAGGTTCGAAACATTCGATGTCGACATGGATTAACCCGCCATTTCCAGAACCGACTGAAGCATCGCGTCAACGGTCGCTACGAGTTTCGCCGAAGCCTTGTAGGATTGCTCGACATCCAGGAGCAAAGAGAGCTCCTCATCAAGGCTGACGCCGGTTTCGGAGGAATAGGTCTGGAATGCGCGCTCGTAGAATGCCGTCTTGTTCTCCTTTGCCGTCGTGGCATTGGACCGCAGTTCCTCGAGCCAGCCGACGGAATCAGTGGCAAAAGTCATGACGCTCGAGGAGGTGTCGAGTTGCGTACTGGCATCGAACGCCCTGTTCGTGTTGAGCGCAGCGACGTAGCTTTGCAGCAGGTTGGAATAGCCGCTGTTTGCGCCGGTATTCCAGACATAGGCGGCGCCGTTTATGCCGCCGTCCCTCAGCAGCATCGGATTGCCGCCCGAAGCCATGACCAGCGCGGGGTTGACCGTGATCGTGCCGGCAAGGCCCGGCGAAACCGTACCCGACGTCAGCGGCCCTGGAGCCCCGATGAACAGACCCGCCATATCCGGCGCGACGCCCAACGGGTCAGTTTCGGCGAAAGCCTCGATCAGACCATGCGCCACTTCGTCCAGCTGAGACTGGAAGACGGGGGCAATATCGTCCCGCAACTGCAGAAGGGCCGCGAGCGATCCCTCGGCAGTGGTATCCCCGCCTTGACCGGCATTGACCGCAACACCGTCAATATAGACCGCATTGCCGATCGTGCTTGCGCCATAGGTATAGGTCCGGCTGAACGTGACCGAACGCGGAACCGTTTCGAAAAGGGTCGTTCCGTCGGCGGTGTAGAGGGCCACATCGTTGTTCTCGCGTGTGACGACGTCGATACCCATGATCCCGGAGATTTCCTTCAGGAGCGTATCACGCCTGTCCAGGGCGTCATTCGGGTCGCCACCGGTCGCCGTCGCACGAACAACCATGTCGTTGGCAACCTGAAAATCCGCCAGAAGCTTGTTCAGCTTGATGACCTGGCTCTCGATGTCGGCATCTGAATCCGAGCGAAGCTTCTGCACAGTCGCGTAGGCATTGTTCAGAGAATTCGCCACATCCTGCGCGTCCGTCACCACCGTCTGGGCCAGCGAAAGCTCGCCAGGGGACGCGGCAAAAGCCTGCAGGCTGGTTTCGAGCTCGGCCATATACGTCGAAGGGGCAAGTTCGTAGTCATTGCCTCCGAGACTGGACGACAAAGTCTCCAGGCCCTTCAAAAGCGTATCCTGACCACTCGAGAGGGACGTGGCACCCACGGTCTGCATGAGCAGGGCCTGCTGCTGGGCCCGTTCCGTCATCACCGTAGTCGCGCCGAAGATCGTATTGGTTACGACAGCCGAACGCCGCACATAATTTGCATTGCTGTCATTGGCAATATTGTTCGAAATGACGGAGGTCTGCTCCCCCGTATTTCTGAAAATGGCTTGAGCCGTATTAAGTGCAGAAGTGAGCGACATCTGGCTGCCAGGACCTTTCCGTTATCTCTTCAGGTTGACCAGGACATCCATCAATTCGGAGCCGGTCTGGAACACCTTCGAGTTTGCGGTGTAGTTGCGCTGCGATTCGATCATCGCCGTGAGTTCTTCCGCCACGTCGACATTGGAATCCTCGAGCGCACCCGACAGGATCTTCCCGAAGCCGCTGGAACCGGCATAGCCCATGACGACGACGCCGGAATCGTTGCTCTGCGAGTAGAGGTTGCCGGCGATTGGCGTCAGGTTGTCGGGGCTCTGGACGCTTGCAAGCGCTACGCGGAACCGTGGGGTCAGATCGCCGTTGTCATAGACCACGGACACCACGCCCTTTTCATCGATCTCATAACCGGTGACTTCGCTCGCAGCATTGCCGTTGCAGTCGCCAAGCGAAACGGAGAATTCGGCGGCAAGCTGGGTCGAACCCGAAATATCGATATTGAAGGCCGGAAGCTCGGCGCCGTTGAGGGTCGCAGCCGTGAGCGCGGTCGTCGTCAGCGTCATCGGACCCGTAATTTTACCGTTGACGTCGAAGGTGACGGGCGTCGGAGCCACCACAGCGGTCGCCGGCGGACCAGCGTAGTCCGCCTGGACCGTCCATGCGTTGGCGCCGGTTTTGGTGTAGGTGAAATCGAGCAGGCGGCTGTTGCCCTGGCTGTCATAGGCCACCAGCGAGGTGGATTTGGTGAAACCGACCGCCTCGCCCGAGGGTAGATTGACATTCAGTGTGCCACTGGTCGAAGCCGTCGCGGAGATCGATGCGGACGAGAGGTCGATCGGCACGAGGCCGTCGAATCCGTTGACGACGATTGTCGGATCTGCGGTGGAGGAATACTTGTAACCCATCAGCGTGTATCCGGCGGAGTTTTGCAGAGTACCATCGTCCATCACGACGAAGGAACCGGCGCGCGTCAGATAGTCGATGCCGTCGGAGCCCTGAACAATGAAGAAGCCATTGCCGTTGACGGCCAGGTCGGTCGCCGACGTCGTGTAGCTGAATGTACCCTGATCGGAGATCGAGTAGCGGACGTCTGTTTCAACGCCACCCGAATTGTAGGCGCCGGCAGTGGACGGCAGGATCATCGACGAAAACTGGACGGATGCCTTCTTGTAGCCGACCGTACTGGAGTTGGCGATGTTTTCAGCGACCGTGCCGAGACGATTGGCCTGGGCATTCATTCCGGACACGCCGGTCCGCATCGTTCCGTAAAGGCTCATAGTACATCCTCGTTTCTGTAGTCATTTCAGAGAGTATGAGGCGGGCCTTGCGTGAAGCTGTCTGGTTATGCGGGCCTTGATCGAAATCACATCGACATCAAGGCCCGAGCTCCCCGACCCGGAAGCGGAAAATCAGCTCCAGTCTATGCAGTAACCAAGGAAGCGTTTTGAATCGACCGGATCGAAACCAAGCTTTTTACGAAGCTTCTTGCGAAGCTTGCTGATGTGGCTTTCGACCACATTTTCTTCGACTTCCTCATCGAAGATGCCGTAAATCGCATTGAAGATCTGAGACTTCGAAACGCGACGTCCGCGGTTGACGACCAGATACTCCAGGATGCGGCGCTCGCGGCGCGGCAAGGGGAAGACTTCGCCGGATATTTCCGGATCACGGCCATCGGAGAAAACCCTGATCGGGCCGATTTCGGTGAAGTTCGCGATAGCCTTCAGACGCCGGCGGATTGCCGCGGCGCGGGCAAGGATCTCCCTAGGGTGAACCGGCTTGCGCACGACATCGTCCACGCCACAATCGAACAGCGCCAAGGTCGCCTCCAGGGAGGGCTGGTCGCTGACCGCGATAACCGGAGCCATCGTCCGATCGCGAATTGCCCTCGGCAATTCCATTGTCCGCTCACCCTGTCCGAGCAGGAAGGCCTCGACTGCGGCAATATCACTATCAGCCGCCGTATTCACCCATTCACCGAATTCAGCCGGATCAAATCCGGTCGATGGAATGCCTTCACGTCCAAACAGGGACGTGTACCCTTCTTTTACAAGCTCACGCTCATCAACCACTACGATCATTCGTCCGCCTCCGAATCAGTGTGGGTGCCTCGATGCACTATCGGTACGAATCGCGGGAATCAGCGACAACTGGTGAAAGTTAATGATGGGTATTAATAGTTGATTAAGAATTTAGTGGTGATTTGATCTACATATAGTAGCTGTCGGCGAGATCAGGCACTAATCTCCGGTGGATAAATTAACAGTTGGTTAATTACCGGCTTGCCGGACATATTTTGTCCCAATTGCGGTCACATTCACGCCAAATATGGTGATTTGCGTCACCTACAACCTATAATTGCTATTCACTACAAAATTTTCGGGCGTTCGAAGTCCAGTTTCCGTAACCCGTCGCAACCAGATTCGCAATCACCCGACAAACATATCTCTTCTGCGCGGGGTCGTTGTTCGGTCCCGCATGGTATCTGGCTACCGCCATAGTCCATGTCTCGTGACGGCTGTGAAGGTTCACGAGGAACTTCGCCGCGTAATCGACATTCTTTCGCGGGTCAAACATGGCCTGCACGGAGGCAAAATTCTCCCCGTGAAAGTGCTGATTGATCTGCATACAGCCGACGTCGATAAGCTTCGCGCCATTCCGCCTTGCGGCAACGAAAGCATTGATGGCCTCACCCTCACTATCGAAGAACATCGGCTTACCTTCCACGTTCATCGCAAAAGGCTGGAGCGATCCCTTCCGTCCCGTTTCCGTCAAGCCGACCGAATAGAGTATGCCTTCAGGTATCGAGTACTTCGCCGCAGCGGCCTGTATTTCCCGCTCACAAGCACCCGTGGAGGCTTCAGCATCAGATATAGACGTGGTCAGGGCGAATGCCGCCAGCAGCGCCGGAATCGCCACCAGTCGTCTGTACCGTGCCTGCATCATCGCCAGTCCTTCCCATTGCAGTGCCGCCTCTGTCAGGCTGCGTCGAGGGCTCATGCCGGCCGCCGCCACCTGTCCCGCTCTGTCCGCCGCTCTGTGAAGCCTGTTGCCCCGGCGCACCGCTTTGTCCGCCATCGGAGTTGCTGCGGTCGGCCGCGCTCGAAAGGCTGATCTGGATCTGATCGACAGCAAAGCCCTGGGACCGAAGGGCCTTCAGCATATCGCTCTGATCATCGTTCAGGTGTTTGAAGGCCGCGCGGTTCTCGACCGTCAAGTGAACCGTCAGCTCGTCGCCTGTCAGGCGTAATGTCGCGGTGACGTTTCCGAGCTCGATCGGGTTCATCTGGATTTTCAGCGTATTGACGACCTTGCCGGTATTCGACTGCGTCAGAGCATTTGCCAATTCTGAACCGGGCTGCATCGCATGCGCCCATTCACCGTCAGCCACCATCGCCGCTGTGATGCTGGCTGCATTGGAAGCAGGCGCCAGGTAACGGCGGGCGTCTAGGACGGCCACTGTCTGCCCGCCTTCGCTTGCCATGCCAGTTTCGAAATGCGCCGGTTTATCCTCGGTCGCCGCGACCCGCATCGACAAGGACTGACCCTTACCGTCAGCGCGAACGAACCGGAAGGCGCGATCGGCATCGCTCAGTGGCTCAACAGCACTATCCGATACATCTGTACCTGTGCCGGTATCCGAGGCCCTGGGGGTCAACGACTGCAGCGCCGAGAGGCTCTCGTCGGGCAGCGTACGACCTTTCTCGCCACGGCCATGCTTCACCGGAGTGGCGCCCGATGCCTGACCTGCCTGGGCCAATTCCGCCTTGTCCCCTGTCAGCAGCGAAAGGACATCAACCAGCCCGGAATCGGTAACCGGGCTGTCGTCGTCTGCATCTGCTCCCGCGCCTTGAGCCTCGTCCCGGCCTTTCGACGATTTCGTCTTTTCGGCCTTGCTCAAATCCACTGCCTCGCCGATCGTGCCGATCTGTCCAGCATCGCGAGCGGCATCATTCTTCATCGACGCCGCCAGGGCGTTATCCTTGGCATGCCGCTTCGCGATCCTGCTCTGAGAAGAGGCAGATTGCGTCTCCGCTGCGTCGCGTTGATTTTCCGCCGGGAGACTGAGTGCATCTGCATCAATGGTGGATGGCTGGGCAGCTCCAACATGCAGATTTTTTCGCGAGATCTCGATAATCGGCTTCGCCGGACTGCTTACGCCGTTCTCTTCGGCGTCAGGTTCAACCGTTGCGCCTCCGTCCGCGCGGGCGCCGCCTTCCTCGGTGGTAGCTCCGACTGTTGCACCCTGCCCCGCCCTCGCGCCGTTCGAATGCTGATTGCCGCGTTCATGTATGGATGTTTTACGGCCGTAGTGACCAGCATCCGCCAAGGCGTCGAAAAAATCGCCACCGCCGCCTGCCTTTTCGCCCGATCCCGAGCCTGCTTTCGCGGAAAGATCTGCGGATGGAACTTTTCCTGCAATACCGATGTCGATCATTTCACAGCGCTTTCTTTTTCCAGCAGACTGTCGATTTCATCCAGCTTGGAGCGGCCGGCATCGACAAATGTGCGAAATTCGGGGTCAGTATTTGAAGGCTCGCTTTTCACCTCGACCGTCGTTGTCGCAGGCGCCGTTGCGACCGGATCAGTTGACACATCAGCAGGGGTATCAGGTACCACCGCCAAATCGTTCGGCACTTCTACATTAGGACTTCCGACTTGCGCGGAACTTGCCGGCTGCGGTTTGCGCAGGACCTCCCGGGCAATTGCTTCGGCCGCGGACCGCAAGGCGCGATCGGACGGCGACAGCATCGCGTCCGGAATGTCCGATATGGCCTCGACGGCGGAGACGACGTCGGATGTCGGAATGTCGGCGAGACCACCGTAGAGCGCTGCGAGAGCGTCGGCCCCCTCGGCCGACCCGGACAACACCTTGGCACGCTCCGCAGCCAGGTGCGCGAGGTCATTCTTGCCCTTGATTGCGGCACTTCTCGCAATCCGCAGGTAGACTTCGCGCTGGCGGTCGCTGTCCATATAGCCCAATGTTGCATGAACATCCTGGGCGTTGAGCGCATCATAATGCTCAACGACAAGCTGGACGAAGATATCGGCGAACTGGCTCGCATAGGGCGAATGCAGGAAGCGGCGGGCATAGCGATTGGCATAGCCCGCCGCCCTTTCAACCATGCCGGCCTCGACCGCGACCGCAAGCGAGCGGCGAAGCGCGGCTTCTTCGACGATCGTTCCCGGCGCAGTCAACCTAGCCCAGTCGTAGAATTTGAGCGCACCCACGGGATCGTTCACGATCGTGACATTGCCTGCAACAAGCGCCAGATAAGGCGCGATCTTGGTATCCTTGTATTCGGGCACCATGTCGGCAAGGGATTTGGCAATGAGGACGCCCTTGCCGCCCAGATATTTGCGTAGCGCTTCCGAAACCCGGTTGTCGAAGTTACCGTTCACATCGCGTGCAACCAGATATTCGAGCGTGGCCGGATTGCCGCCGCTCATCGCATAGACAAGGGCGGCATCGACGTTGTCGGTATTGTCGAACACCGAGGCATCCGCCTGTCTGAGCCGCTTGTCGATTGTCGCCAGCATGAAGCGCTGCATTTCTGCGGCCGAGTGATCGCCCAAAACGACGGAATCCTGAACGAATTGAAGCGAGCGCAGCATCTTGTAGGGTGCGATCGCTTCCATATCTTCCGCGTGACTTTGCCCCAAGCCGGTGAGACCCAGGGCAAGGAGAGCAGAGCAAAGGAGGGGCAGCTTCAGCCGCGTCATGATGCTATCCCTGGTCCGACTGTATCAGGATCTCGATCCGGCGGTTGGCATCGGCAAGAGGATCATCGGGTATCTGCAGACGGCGGTCGGCGAAGCCCGAGACCTGCTGTACCCGGCCTTCGGACAGGCCGCCACGCACGAGCATGTAATAGGCGCTGTGGGCGCGCGCCATGGACAGGCCCCAGTTGTCGTTTTCCGTCCCCTTGAACTGCCGGCCATCCGTGTGGCCGCGGATGACGATCGCGCCTTTCCGGCCTTCGAGCAGCTTGCCGATCTTCTCCATTGCAAGCACCAGTTCCTTGCGCGGCACGGCGGAGCCAATGTTGAACATCGGCGTCTCGAGCTGATCGGAAATCGTGACGAGGAGCCCGCCCTCGGCAGGCGTGACCACAAGCCCTTCGGCAAGTTTGCCGGCCAGTCCACCGATCTCCTTCTCGATTGCCTCCTTAAGGTCGCCGGCGGCCTTTTCCCTGGCCTGCTGCTGAGCCTCGGGACCCTTGTCCATAGCGCTCTCCGGATCGGGTTTTTCTGTCGAGGCCTCGGCCTGCGAGGGTTTTTCGCGTGGAACTGCAATGGCAACCTGCTCTTCGGTCTGCTCCGTGTCCGTCTTGCCTGTCTTCGCAGCCTCTATCATTTGTGCAGCCTCGGTCGCGTCAGGCGACTTTGGTTCACCGGGCAGGCCCTTGGCAGTCTGAACCTGCTGGGTCCAGAAATCCGGATCGAAGGGATCTCGGTAGGCTTCGCCGCCTTGCGCACCTGTCGACGGACCGGAATCGCTGGCGCCGCCCTCGCCCTTGGCGCTCACGTTCGCCTGCTGCCCGACCTCCTGGGCTATTTCTGCAAGGACCGAATAGGGATTTTCGAAAAAGTCAGCCTCGGAATAGTTGGACTGGTCCCCTGACGTCGCCGTCTGATCCTCGCCTGTGGCTGCCGCGGATCCGTTCGTCTGCTGATCCGCCTGCTGCTTTGACTTGTCCTGTTTCTGCTCACCGTCGGCCTGATCGACGGGCTTTTTCAATCCTTTCTCGGTCGGTTTTTCGTCCGACAGCTTGATCGGATTGAAATAGCTCGCCACCGAGGCTTTGGTCTCCTCATTCGCGGCGTTGACGAGCCACATTACAAGGAAGAATGCCATCATCGCGGTCATGAAATCGGCGTAGGCGATCTTCCAGGCACCGCCATGGTGGTTATCATGATCGCCGCCGCCATGACGCTTGATGATGACAATCTCGTTCTTGCCGTGGTGGTGATTTTCGCTGTCGCTCATCCCAGCACTTTCTTCAGGCTAGCGGTCCAGGCCGATATCCGCGTCACCAGAACGGTCTCGCCGATATCAACCGACAAATCGAGATCGTCGGCCTCCACATGCCGCAGACTTCCGGCCACTTCCGGCATGTTGCCGGCCAGTGCGTCGAAAAGGCCGCGTGGCCCCTTGACGGTGACCGTTCCAGCCTCACCGGACAGGATGGCGGTACGAAGGAGATCCGCGAGGTCGCTCACCGCTTTTGCCGCGATCTGTTCAGAAACCAGCGGCGCGATCGCGACGGCCGTCTGATCGCTGACAGCGTAAGCGATCTCCGAGGCAAGCCTCCGGATTCCCCCGGCGATGGTCTGCGTCGCCTCGGCTTCAAACTTTTTCCGCAGGTCGTCCAGTTCACGCGCATGTGCCTCGACAAGCGACCGGCGTTCGGTTTCGAATTTTTCCTGTAGCGCCTGCTCGGCCGCCTCATAGCCTTCGGCGTAGGCCGCTCGCCGCTCACCCTCCAGATCAACCGGCTCCGGCGCGTTCGCGGCTGCGAAATCAAGATCGAAGGGCTCGGGATCGGAGGAGGCAAAATCAGCGCCGCTGATGCCGGCCGGACCATTCGCAGGCTTTGAGAAATCCTTGAGGTAGTGCACAAGCGGCATGCTCATTCGCTTTCGCCTCCAGAGGCGACCTTCGGTAGCTGGCCTTTGTGGACCACCTCCGGGTGGAAGGGGCGGAATATCCCTGGACTGCTTATCATCACGACACCCACTGCCAACTTCAGTTCCCGGACGTACCCGGAAGTCCTTCGCTCGTGCGACGCGGCCCAAGCCTGACGCATGCCTTCGCGGACGCTAAAATCTCAAACTTGTGCGAGGATGAATGTGTTGGACCGCGCCAGGGCAGTTGCGCGGTCCAACGGTTCCACCTGATGCCGATGACCGGCGGCACGGTAGAGAGGGAAGTTTTCAACTCCGGTCCGTTGCGGATCGACTACTTGAATAGTGTGAGGATGTTTTCCGCATTGGTATTGGCGATCGACAGCGCCTGAATGCCAAGCTGCTGCTGCGTCTGCAGCGCCTTCAGTTTCGTCGATTCCTCATTCATGTCGGCATCGACGAGGCGGCCCACGCCCTTGTCGATCACGTCCATCAAGGTCGACACGAATTCATCCTGCATTTCGATACGGCTCGTGATTGCACCAAGAGTCGAGGCCGAATCGGTCAGTTGCTGAAGCACCAGGTCTACGGCGCTGATCATGCCGTCCAGTACGTCGTAACCCGTGCTGTCGGTCAACATCACCTCGGTACCTGTCGCCGAAGTTGTCGAATTGGCGTTGATCAGGAAATATGTAGCGGTCGTGGTCGTCGTACCCGATGGCTGCTGGACCGATACGCCCCGGGTCAGCACGCCGAAATTGGCATTGTTGGTATCGATGAGCACGGAATCAGCAATATCGAATGCGAGTGTCGTAACCGAAACCGTACCATCGGTGGCGCGGTTGAACGAGGCAACGATCTCCTTCGTTCCGGGTGCTGCGGTCGACGCGTTGTACAGCCAGTTCTCGCCAGAGAACGATGCGGACTCGGCGATCGCCGCGAGCTGGTTTTTCAGCTCGGCGAGTTCCTTGTTGATCTTGCCCTTGTCGACGCCTGGTTCGCGTGCCGCAACAAGCTTGGATTTGATCTCCGTGACGACTTCGACAGCCGATTCAAGGCCGGTATAGGCGGTGTCCGTCTTGGCGGCACCGAGGCCAAGGGCGTCCTGCACGGTGGATAGCGCGGCGTTGTCGGAGCGCATCGTGGTTGCGATCGACCAGTAGGCGGCGTTGTCCGCCGCGGTCGCGACGCGGTAGCCAGAGGAGATGCGCGCCTGCGTCTCCCGCATATTCGAGTCGATGGTTCGGAGGGTCTGCAGAGCCGCCATAGCGGCGGTGTTGGTCATGATGCTGGTCATTGAATGCCCCACTGAGGTGTACGGGACATGCCGGACTCAAAAACGCCACCGGCAACGACGGACTGCATCATGCTTATCAGCCAGCTGTTTGCCCTGGCGGCTGACCCGACGTTGTTAATGATTTCTTAACGAGAAGAAGGTTAACAAGTGGTTAACGCAATAAAGGATTTGTTAAACTCTGTAAACAAGTCATCAACCTTCGGGGCGAGATTTCGCAATCGCCTCGGTGACGCATGGTCAGGTCGTGAACGCAAGAAGCCGCGGCCTTGTGCAGGCCGCGGCGTTGAAAGGTTTTTCCGTCTTCTCGGAAAGGAAGGCGCTGAGCTCTCCCCTCGTATTAGTTCTTGAACAGGGACAGGATGTTCTGCGAGTTCGAGTTGGCGATCGAGAGCGCCTGGATACCGAGCTGTTGCTGGGTCTGAAGTGCCTTGAGCCTGGTCGATTCCTCGTTCATGTCCGCATCGACGAGACGGCCGACACCAGTGTCGATCACGTCCATGAGGTCGGCGACGAAGTTTGTCTGCATCTCGACGCGCATATTGATCGCACCGAGGGTTGCCGCAGCATCGGTGATGTCTTGAAGGATGGCATCGATCGCCGAAATCATGCCTTCGACCTGGACATCGGTTGTTGTCGTGGTCAATTCAATGACGCTGCCGCTCGTCCCCGTTCCGCCTGCGTTTACAAGGAAGTAGGTTGCCTTGGTCGCGGTGCCACTGATAGTGACATCGACTTCATAGTCCTTGGTCAGCAGGCCGCGCGTGGCGTCAACGGTGTCTATCAGGACGGAGTCTGCGGTATCGAAGGTCAGCGTTGAAACCGAGACGAGTCCATCGGCGGAGCGGACAAAGGAGCCCATCATTTCCTTGGTGCCGACTGCGGCGGTGCTCTCGTTGAAGAGCCAATTCTCGCCCGAGAACGATGCCGATTCGGCAATCGAATTCAGCTGAGCCTTGAGTTCCTTCAGTTCCTTGTTGATCTTGTCCTTGTCGACACCAGGCTCACGGGCGGCGACGAGCTTGGCCTTGATCTCCGACACGACATTGACGGTCGCTTCCATGCCGGTATAGGCGGTATCCGTCTTGGCTGCACCGAAGCCGAGAGCATCCTGTACGGCGGAGAGAGCCTTGTTGTCCGAACGCATGGTGGTGGCGATCGACCAATAGGCGGCGTTGTCGGAAGCGGATTCGACGCGGTAGCCGGAGGAAACGCGATTTTGAGTTTCTTCCATTGCGCTCGTGATGGAACGCAGGGTGTCAAGAGCTGCGATCGCAGCGGTATTCGTCATCAAGCTCGTCATTGTACTGCCCCTCGTTGACAGGAATTTTGAAAGGGACATGCCGGAGTACAACACCGGCAACGGGAGTCTGCTTCATGCACGTCCGGATCTGATGTTCGTCCGGCCCACCGTTCTGATGGGATCAAAAGACATTATTAAGGTTAATGAATCCTAAATGCCGGATGCGAATTGTTAATCTGTTGCGGGAAAACGAAAAAATGCCGCGCTCGGGAAGAACGCGGCATTTCCGACAGATTTGTCGCGGACGGCCCTGGGACCCTCCGGAAGCCTATCGCCCTTACTTGAAGAGCGACAGGATGTTCTGCGAGTTCGAGTTGGCGATCGAAAGCGCCTGGATACCGAGCTGCTGCTGGGTCTGAAGCGCCTTGAGCCTGGTCGATTCCTCGTTCATGTCCGCATCGACGAGACGACCGACACCGGTGTCGATCACGTCCATGAGGTCGGCGACGAAGTCGGCCTGCATCTCGATTCGGCTGTTGGTCGCACCGAGCGTTGCACCTACGTCGGTCATATCCTGCAGCATGGCATCGACTGCCGAGATCATGCCTTCGAGGTTGTCGTCGGTCGTGGTTGTGGTCAGTTCGATGACGGTGCCGGTGGCTGAGGTCGTCGAGGAGGCGTTAACCAGGAAGTAGGTCGCGGTGGTGGTC
>Ga0172380_10001216_pt1 | contig 45208 bp, 59 predicted proteins | sample Leawe162metaG_FD_119747 | JGI IMG/M metagenome (GOLD analysis project Ga0172380, IMG submission 119747) | Leachate microbial communities from a municipal landfill in Southern Ontario, Canada - Leachate well 162 metaG | ecosystem: Engineered > Solid waste > Landfill > Unclassified | place...
AAGCACAAGCAATCATCGCGCAGGGTTCGTCGGTCGATTTTTTGGAGGTGCCGACATCGACCGTTACCCTGGATAAATGGAAGATTGCGCCCTGGGGCGAAATGAATAATCTGCCTGCCGAGTTGATGGATAAGATAATAAAATCGGACACGGTAGGATCGAACCTGAAACATAACATCGATATGATGTATAGTCAGGGAGTGAGGCCTTTTTTGAAAACCGTTGAAAAAGGCGTAGAACATCTGGAAGAATGCACCGATGACCGGGTTGTTGAGTTTTGCGAAGCGAATGACCTGGCAGGCTATTTTTTGGAACAATGCACCGATATGGCTACCTTCTTTAATGCCTTCCCGGAATTGATTCTGTCTGGTGACATGAATAGTGTTTATAGTTTGAAGCATAAAGAGGCTTCGTTTAGCCGTTGGGGTGTGTGCGACACCAAAACAGGTGAGATTATTAAACATTTTTATAGCGCCGAATGGGCTAAGGGAGCTAAAATTGAAAACACTACTGTATCGGATGTGTTGAACCGGAACAATCCGCTTGGCGATTTGCGCAACCGCATTGCAAGCCGATCGGTGGCACAAAAGCGGTTTATGCTTCAGGTGAATTACCCAACACCCGGGCGCGTGTATTACCAGCAGCCTTACTGGTGGTCGATATTTGGAAGTGGCAGCTACGACTACAGCACCATGATCTGGAATTTTAAAATTGCTTTGATGAAGAATGGACTTGCCGTGCGTTACATCATTTATGTGAGCGATAAATATTGGGATCTGATATTCGCTGAAGAAAAGATTGATCGTACCAATCCGGAAGCGATACAGGCACGCAAGCAAGCGGAGTTTACCAAGTTCCGTGATTTTTTGAGCAACGAAAAGAATGCCGGCAAAGGATTGATGGCACTCAAGAAAATGATTCCATCGGCCAACACCGCCATCGAGGAAAAATATATCGTGATTGAGGAAGTGAAAAACAGCCTGAAAGGTGGTGAATTTTTGGAAGATTCGTCGGAGGTATCGAACACGATCAACTACGCCATGCAGGTGCATCCTTCGTTGATTGGATCGCCTCCTGGCAAAACAGGAGGAAGCTTGAGCGGAACCGACAAACGTGAATTGTATCACATAAAATCGGCGATGATGACGCCGTATCGTGATCGGCTTTTAAGACCTCTTTACCTGGTGAAAGCTTTTAACAACTTCCCTAAAAATTTGGTGTGGAAGGTACTCGAGTATGAGTTTACTACCCTTGATGCAAACAAAACGGGCAAGCAACTTTCGACAAACGCAGACAATAATACAAGCGATGCTAATAAGTAATATTGAAACCCTGAAACAGCACATTGCCACTATTGTTGGCGGTGAAATTGAAAAGTACAATCCGTATCTGGCGACTGCAGAAAAGTTTCTGATTCGTGAGATTACCGGATCAGAATTGTTTGCGATGGCCATACCAGCCAATGCCGTGCTGCTGAAACTTTGCGAGGCGGTTGAGGCACACAAGATGTATGTGGATGCGATTCCGTTTTTGGATTTGGTTGAAACAGAAAGCGGATTTGCCGTTACAAGTAACACTAACCTTACCCCGGCTTCGACCAAAAGGGTGAAGGATCTGATTGCTGCCACCTCCGAACGCCTAACCGAGTGCATTGAAGATTTGCTTGAGTATTTGGAAACCACCACAGGCGCCATGCTCGATGCCTGGAAAGGATCGGTAACCTACACCTTAGTGAATGATAATTATATTGATTCGATCAGGATGTTTCGGTTGTATGCCGATTTTGCCGGAAGCCGGATGGAATGGATCGCCTTCAGGAATAAACTTACCAGGGCACGCAAACTGAAGATTGAGCCGGTGATCAGCCGCGAGCTTTCGGAAGTAATTATTGAAGATATGCGTGATGGCGATTTGACTGTGGCAAACGACAAGCTGATTGATGATCTGCGCTTTGCTATTGCAGCGTATGCTACCGGTGACAATGAATCGGGTGATAGTTTTGTGGCACGGGTGCGCAAGGTGATTTATGCCACTCCGGATGATTATCCTGTTTTTAAAACGAGTTCGATTTATGTGCAATTTCTTGCACAATTGCCGCGCGACACTTCGGCGGATCCATTTATGACCTGTGGTGTATGAAAATAGTAAAACTTTATACACCAACCGAATTTGGCAAGATGAGCATGAAGCAGCTTGCTTACTTCAGCCGGTTGCTACTCAAAAAACTGGGTCCGGAAGAAGTGAAAATGCTTTGCCTTCTGAAATTTACCGGATTGAAACTTATGCAGAAATCGCCGGTTAAAAATGAGGATGAGCAAGATTGTTACTTGTTTAAATTAAAAAACACCGGTACATTTTTGATAGATGTTGACCGGGTAACAGATATGCTTACCAGGCTCGACTTCTTAGATAAGGATGTTACTCTTTTTGATCTTCCGGAAACGATAGGCAGGTATAACGCCTGCGATAGTCGCTTGTATGGCATAAGGTTAGATGAATGGTTGCTTGCTGACCGGATGTATGGCGAATTTAGCCGGACCAAGGATGTGAAATTTTTGAACCTGATGCTGGCTGTGTTTTACCGTGAAACCGGTGAACAATGGAACGATGGTGATAGTGTTGAAAAATGGGCAAGGCGATTCAGATGGGTGCCGCTTTACAGGAAATATATTGTTTTTCTGTGGTACACAGGTGTAAAACTGTGGCTAATTAATAAATACTGGCATGTATTTAACGGTGGTGAAAGCACGGGTGAAACACCTGGTGATGAAATGATCATGGGTTTACTGAGTTCGCTGAATGACGGCAAAGTTGCTGATAACAATATCATCAAATCGAGTGAAGTGCATGAAGCGCTTTATGAACTGAACCGCAAAATTGAATATTCGAAGAAGGGAGGAAAATAATGTTTCTACTGTATGAATACTTAGAAAGCATAAGGGAAGAATTCATTGACCTGAAAGTAACTGAAAGGGTTTCGTCGATCATTCAATTGGAAGAGATGCTGACAAATATCAGAGATACTTCGAAATACAGGTTTTTGGTAAAAGATTCGGGTGATGGGCATCTTGATTTTAAAGCGCGCCGATTGAATATAGCGTATCACATCTTCTACATATTTGTAAAAGCAGGTGTAAATGACAACGGCAGCCGGTTGACAGCTAAACGTGAGGCCATGATAATGGGGATTAAAATTATTGATCGTATGCGCGCCGATAGTGAAGACTTTGGCGATCCCACGCATGGATTGGATGATAGCCGGGTTGATTATGGTGAGATTGGACCCATCGGGAATAATTATTACGGATACAGCTTCGGATTCACTATAGAACAGTCATTTAGTAAATTATAAATATGGCTGAAAACACAAATATCGTACTTACTGTTGAAGCCTGGGCTGATATTGTGATTAAGGAATGGCTACAAATGGTGAATGCCCTTGGGATATTTGAAACCGGAAATCTGGCAGAAAGTTTTAATAAGAATGTAATCATGCAAGCCGAAGGAGATAAAGCTAAAATAATATTTGTTTTTGCTTGGTATGGTAAGATGGTTGATTATGGGGTGGGGAGATATGTTAACCTAAAAACCCGTGACGCATTGATAAACGCTGGTGCAACAAAACGCAGACCTAAACCATGGTTCAGTGATTTGTTTTATAAACAATTAGCTTCATTACGACATATACTGGAGGAAAAATATGCTTTAAAAGCACAACTTTATATAATTCGAAATTTAGAAGATAATGCAGATTATGGATTTAAAGAATTGAAATGATGGGCGATAAATTAAGCAATGTAAAGGTTTCTGTAAACGGTGAAGAAGCAAAGGCCAGGATAAAAGAAATTGGGGTTGAAATTGAAAAATTAAACCGACAGAAGGAAAAGTTTTTAAAAGAGGGAAAGGCTTCGTCATTTGATATGGCGAATAAAGAGATTATAAAACTAACTAAGGAAAGCAATAAATTAAGCAAGAGTGTTTTTGATGTAAATACTGTTTTAAAGAATTTATCATCGACATCAGTACGTGAATTGAATACAGCCTTAAGGGTTTCATCAAGTGAACTAAATAGGATGAAACGCAATGATCCCGGATTTGCCGACAAACAAAATCAGGTAAAATTATTGCGTACTGAACTCGATAAAGCCACTGCAGGTGGTAAAAAGCATAGTAGTATGATGTCGGGTCTGGCCAATGGTTTTAATAAATATTTCACGATGGCAACTTCATTCATAGCTGTTTTGAGTGGTTTTGCTTTTTCGGCCACACAATGGATTAAAGGCCTTGCCGGAATGGATGATGAACTGGCCAATGTGATGAAAACAACTCAGCTCACCAGAAAAGAGGTACGCGAACTTTATACCGAATTTGCCAACCTAAATACACGCACACCCCGCATGGAATTAATGGAGCTGGCTGAAGAAGCCGGTCGGTTGGGTAAGCGAGGTAAAAAAGACGTGATGGATTTTGTTGAAGTTGCCAATATGATAAAGGTTGCATTGGGTGATGAATTGAAAGGCGATGCAGCTGAAGCAATAAAGGAAGTTGGGAAACTTGTTACGATTTATAAAGTTGGAGAAAAAAATGGGATTGATTACCGTGAATCGATGCTAAAGGTTGGCTCAGCTATAAACGAGGTATCGGCCAGTAGCCAGGCATCAGCTCCTTTTCTTATTGAGATGTTGAAACGGATGGGTGGTATTTCGGACCAGGCAGATATCAGTACACAAAGTGTAATTGGTTATGGTGCCGCGCTCGATATACTTGGGCAAACAGAAGAAGTATCAGGTACAGCACTCAATAAGACCATCATTAATATGTTTAAAGATACTGCTACATATGCTGGTATTGCTAAGATGGGTGTTAATGACTTTAAACAATTACTCGAAACAGATACAAATAAAGCCTTTATAAAATTCCTCGAAGGTTTAAATGGTAACAACGAGGGCCTTTCAGTAATGGCCGCAAAGTTTGACGGTTTGGGGCTTGATGGTGCAAGAGCCATCCAGGTACTTGCTTCATTGGCAAGTAATACCCAACTCGTGCGTGAACAGCAGGTAATTGCAAACAGATCCTTTACTGAAGGAACTTCGCTTACGAATGAGTATAATATTAAAAATGAAAATATGGCAGCCAATCTCGATAAGATTGGAAGGGCTATGCATGCCTGGTTTATTAATTCAGATTTTAATAAATCACTCGAAACTACAGTCAATTGGTTTGCAAAATTGGTTAAAGTTCCGGTTGAAAAAAAGTTTCAGGATGAATCGCGTGAAGTAGGTACCTTGATAGGTATGTTGACTGGTTCTAATATAAAAGAAGCAGATAGATTAAAAATATTGGAGGAACTAAAAACGATTTCTCCAGACATAGTTTCTGGATTAGATGCTGAAAACCTAAATTATGCCACCCTTACTAAAAACGTTAAAGCATATAATGATGAGTTAGTCAAAAGAATGGTATTGGCACAGGTCACGGAAAAAGAACAGGACATATTGAAAAAACAAGCCGAAGCAAGACAAACAGCTATTGAAAATGCCATAAATGCTCAAGATATAATGCTTACGTATGCACCTGAAATTGCGGCACAATTAAATACTGTTGATGAAAAAATAAAACAATCGATCGAGTTTCTAAAAAATAAAGGTGCGTCTATACAAATTGGTAATGAAAAGAATTTAATTAATTATTTAAAGCTTGAAACAGACGAAATTGCAAAATTAGATTTAGCCTATACCATACTCGTTAAATCACAGGAAAAACGTAATGAAGCAATAAATGACGATAAAAATTACGAAAAAGAATTAGAAGGTGTTTCAAAGCTTATTGATGAATATGAAACTCTATTAAATACGAACAAAGAACCTATAATTCCACCTACCGCCACAACAACCACCACAACCACCACCACAACTAAAACACCCGAAACTCCTGAAGAAAAAACGGCCCGTCTGGCCGCTGAAAAACTCAAATATGATAGCGAAAAGAAGGCAATTGAAAGCCGTATAGCATTGATGGCCGAGGGCTATGATAAAGAACTGGCGCAGCTGCGGCAGAGCTATAAAGACAAGCGTGAGGCCATAAAACAGGAACTTGCCGAAAACGGAAAACTAACCCCAACTGACCGCACTAACCTGAATACAGCACTCACCAACAGCACTGCATTGCAGGCAATTGAAGAACAAAAACTGAAAGATGCCCAGTTAGTAAAAGAAGCCCAGTTTCAAAAACAATTAACTGATCTTAAGCTTTCGTATGTAACAAAAGGATCGGAAGAAGAATTTGCATTGAAACAGCAGGCAATTGACCAGCAACAAATAATTGAACTTGCTGATGTGAAAGGCACCGAAGAAGAAAAAGCAGCCTTAAAACTTGAAATCATTAAAAAGTTTGAGGATCAGAAAGCGGATTTGATTGAAAATAGAAACGCTGGTTTGCTTGATAAAGCATTTACACAGAAAGTTACAGAACTAATTAGTAACAATGTTACTGAGTTTGAGATACTGAATGATAAATTCAGTAAAAATAAAATTACGGAAAAAAAATACAATGATCAGATAAAGCAACTTAAGGAAAAGTTTGCTCTCGAAAGTTTGATGATTGCGATACAACATGCCGAAGATGAATTAAAGGTGTTGAAAGCATCGGGTGAAGATATTGTTGAAGCCGAAAAGCAATTGGCAGAAATGAAGCTTAGAGCCCAGGAATCGACTGCAACGGGTAACACAACAACCGATGGCGAAAAAAAGCCAACATTCAAAGATATTGACCCCAAAGATATCGCCAATGCCGGTATTGATATTGCTCAAAATACAGCAGATTCCATTGCCCAGATAAAAGCAAATGCCCGTCAGTCGGAATTAGATGCCGATTTAAATGCACTTGATATACTTCGTGAAAAAGAATTAAGTAATAAAAACCTTACTGAAGAGGAAAAAGAGGCGATAAAAGAAAATTACCGCAAAAAAGAAGCTGCATTAAGGCTTGCTGCATGGAAAAAAGATCAACAGGCAGCTGTAACACAGGCGTTGATAAATGGCGCGTTAGCTATAACAAAAACCTTTGCTACCATGGGGTTTGTGCTTGGTATGCCAGCTGCAATAGCACAGGCAGTGGCAACCGGCTTGCAAATTGCCGTTATAAAAGCCCAGAAACCACCTCAATTTCGTGCTGGTGGTTTTACAGAAGATAATACAACCGATGATAAACCAGCCGGTATTGTGCATGCAAATGAGTTTGTGGCCAATGCCGATGCCACGCGCAACCCAAGCGTGCGCCACGTGCTCGATATTATTGATTATGCACAGCGATCGGGATCGGTAAGAAGTATCAACCTGCCGGCGGTGATTGCAAGCAGCAGAGGGTATAAGGATGGTGGTTATGTTATTGGTGAAGGTTTAACGGATAGTGACAGGGCTAGATTAGATGGATTTGAAAATGATGATAGTTGGTGGTCTAAAAGGGATCCATTTTTAAAATCAATGAAATATATTGCAAAACTATCGGATGTAGTTGATAAGTTAGACCAGCGACTTGAAAGCCTTGAAAAAAATGGTGTAAAAGGTAATTTTGTGTATCAGGATTTTAAAAATATGGCCGATAAGGAACAAAAAGCGATTAGCGAAACAAATTAACAGAAATACCTGATTTTGTAATTATCCTATTTTTTGTTTTTACCTTTACTGGGTTAACAACTAAAAATGTACGAAGATCCTTTCAACATTAACAGGCGTTTCAAACAAGCAATTTATGCCTTGCCATTTATCCTGGTGATTGCTTTAATCGTGTTCCTACTCAAACATTGTTAAACTAATTAAACATAACCAACTAAATATTAAGGATATGAAGAAATTTATATTATTATCCGCAATTATAATAATAGTAACGTCATGTATAAATCGAGATGAATTATTAATAAATGACAAATGGATATTAAATTCTTCAAGTATTATTGGTAATTCTGATCAGCAAAGTAATTTTAAGTTTTTCAAAAAATCAGAAGAGATAAAATCAATTGTTTTCACAAAAGATTATTTTGCCACAATAAATGAAAAAGCTACAGGTAAATCAGAATTAATGATATGGCAATGGGATAACAATAATACTATTCGACTTTATAACCATGATACTACTATCATTTACAAAGTATCAAAATTAACCTCAGATGAATTTAATATTTATCAATCCAATATTCCATATCAAAATATTGTATTTGAATTTTTTAAACATTCTGATTATAAAAACTGGTGGGCAGATGCGATTATTGATGAATATGATCGAAATAATCCGTAATAATACTTGCTTTTCTCGCTTTTGTGATTACATTTGCACCATCAACGCAAGTTGATAGCATAAAAAAAGCGAAACAATGTTCTTAGAATCCTTATTTTATTATTACATAACAGGAAAACCCTGTGTATTGTGCGCCACTTCGGTGGCAGGGCGTCGCTGCCTTATGCCGCTTTACACAGGGTTTTCCTGTGTAACAATGGAGGATTTATCCAATGTTAAACACATTGTTTAATGGCTTGAAGCACCGCAACCGCGAAGCTCGCCAACAATCAAAACTTAATTTAAACCAGGTACTCACGTACATCACCACCGCACCGGCATACCAACGGCGTGCAATCAGCATTAAACTGCAGGAAGGAGGCCAGGCATGAAAGTACTACAGATTATTCAGCAGGATAATGAAAAATTTATCCCAATCAGGTCCATTTGCGAGCAATTAGGTATTGCTTATCAGCCACAAATTGACAGGTTAAAAAAAGACCCAATCATGGGTTCAGTTGTAACCCTGAGGGTGTCGACTGGTGCCGATGGAAAGCAGTATGAAATGGTATGCATACCGTTCAAATATGCCTTTATGTGGCTATCAAAAATCAACGCTCAAAATGTAGAGGAAGAAGCACGGCCGGGTTTAATAGCAGCCCAAACCAAAACGTATGACCTGCTTTGGGATTCGCTTGTATCGTATCAAAACTATGTTGAATATCGTAACCACAGCATCGAGGAGCAAATTGCTGTTCGTGATGCGTATCGTATCGATTTTAACCAGGCAAAAGATCGCCTTACCGAAGCCGAACACGAACTAAAGGCACGCCTTGCCGTATCGTTCGACAACTACCTCGAGAACAGATCACAACTTCAACTCAATTTTAACGAAGGAAGCGAGGTGCCATCATGAACGAGAACACTGTTATAATCATTCAGGGCCGGAGCGTATCTCCGGCCTTCATAGATCTGGTTAATGAACTAACCGATCATTTCGTTATTGGTGAAGACAATAAATCGATAAAAGATGATTTGTTTGAATTACTTGGATATATAGCGATTAACGCATACAGGAAACAACTTGATCATGATTTCATTCGCATAACGAGTGCTGCCTTTTACCTTTATCGCTTTGCCGATAAAATTGAGAAAGTTAAAATTGAATCACTTAACCCTAACAATGAGGGATCAAGTATGAAGCACAATTAAGTTAGTCGCGTTGACTTCTAACTATAAGCGTCCCCACGCAAAAGCCCGGCCAATTGGTCAGGCTTTTTTTTTGTTATGTCCTTTTTAAAAATTCACTTCAAACCTATCATTGCATCATGTTTGAAGTAACTGAATATCCGGCTTTGGTTTCGTTGCAAGGGATGCCTTTTGTTTTTAAAGTATTCAGCGATAGCGTTGAACCCTTTTTAAAGATAATGGCCGAACCTGTTTCAGGTCAGTTTGAATTGCTTCCGGTGGATCCGATAACAAACCTTGCTATTTTCGATTTGCGCGAGTACTTTAAAACCGAACTTGTAAACGATCTCAATATTGGTAGTGCTGTAGTACATGCCAATGCCTGTAAAAGTTTCACTGTAAACTTTTTGTCATATTACGGAAACCCGCCGCAGGCACACTACATCACAGGCATCCCACTGATGATGATGCCTGGTAAAATTCCACGATGGAAGCAACTTGAGTTTAATGGAGCCGGTTATGAAAGCTTTGAAGGGTACCTGGTAGTTGGTAATAAAACACACCTTACATGGTATCCCGATCAACCAAAACGGGTGTTGCCCGATCAGCCTGAAGTGATGTACTTTATTGCCAGAGCAGCTGCCACATATGCTATCACCGTAACGATCAATTACAGTGATGACACATCTGACATATACGATCCTGGTGTGTCGGTCGATGCCTTACTTTATCAAATATGCAGCATCCCTGTCGGTTATAACAAGCTTGGAATTGGCGCTGTGGATCCGGAGAAAACGGTAGTTTCATACACGGTTGCTTTTGCCGGCAACACTTTTCCGCGTACTTACCTGGTCGATCATAACGCGTATCGCGATACCCGTTATATCATATTCCGCAACACGCTCAGCGGTTACGATGTGCTTGCCTGCACGGGCGAAGCTGATGAATCGACCGATACAGAACGCAAAATTGCCGAACGTGTGTATGATGTTGAAAACCCAAACAGGTTAAACAAGCGTGTTTATTACAGCCAGCAAACCGAGATAGTGAAACTGAACAGCGGTTGGCTGCAGGCAAACGAAAAAGACTGGTTGAACGACATGATGGAATCGGAAGAAGTGTATGAGATAAAAGGAGATGGTTTAAGGCAACCCATACTTATCCGCAGCACTTCGCTCGATAGATCAGTACGAAATTATGAACCCGGATCCGTTGAAATTGAATATGAAAGATTGTACAATACAGTATGAGCGATCAATATTGGAAACTAAAGAAAAGCCGTGTTGCCGGTCGGGTTCCAACGGTTGAGCAGTTTGATGAAGATACCATAGTTTTTAACCAGACTGATGGTATAATTTACGTGATGAAGGTTGTAAACGGTGTGAAAACCGTGGTGCAGGTTACAGGATGGGACAGTGTAACATCTGAAGGATATGTTCCATATACCGGAGCAACCGCAAATGTTGATTTAGGGGTTCGTTCCTTAACAGCAACCCAATTAACATCTACAGTTGTAACTGGAACCTCTCCCTTAGTAGTCACTTCAACTACTGTGGTTACTAATTTGAATGCCGATCTACTCGATGGGCAGCATGGTAGTTATTATAGTCCAACTTCTCATGATCATGCAATGTTATATGCAGCTTTATCACATACACATGATTATTCACCATCAGGCCATACACATATTGGCTTAATCAGTGGATTAACTGCTAACTATATTCCAATTGCTACAAGTGCAACAGTTTTAGGAAACTCTGGAATTTATAAAGCAGCTACAACAACAGATTATACTTTTGGAATGAATTCTGCTGTGTTTCTTGTTCAGGATGGAGCTACAGCTTTTAAAATACATGATGCTTTTAATAATCTATCTGTATTATGTTATAATGGTAGTGATAGTAGTTTAAACATAGGTGTGACTTTAAATACAGTAGGTGTTAATGTAGCAGGGCCTTTTTCTGTAATCGGGAATGTTTCACTTAGAAATGGAGTAACAGCACCGGTTATAGGACAAGTATGGACATGCACAAGTATATTGGGTGCAGGTTATTGGGCTGATCCTACAGGAGGTGGAGATGTTAATGGTCCGGCATCTTCAACTGATAATGCTATTACAAGATTTAATGGTGCAGGGGGAAAAACATTACAAAATTCTGTAATAACTATTGATGATAGTGGTAATCTATTACCAGTAACTTCAAACATTCCTTCTTTAGGATCAACAAGTAATTACTGGAAGAATTTATTTTTAGGATCAGGAAGTGTTTTGAACTTCAATAATGATCTTACATTAACCCATAGTACTAATCTCCTAACCTTAGCTGGTGGTAACCTTCAAGTATCAGATCATGGTACTGCTGCAACTCCCCAGGTAGTTAATGTATGTTATGGAACTACAACTCCACCAGCAACAGCAGCAGAAGGTACTTTATTTATTCAATACGTATAAGTTATGGCATATACTAATATAATAAATAATGGAGGTGCCCCCAATACAACAGATTGGATAAATCCAACAGGAGGACTTGCTGAATTTTGGTCAGCTGTAGCGCAAACTAAATCTATAGTTACAGGTAATGGTTTTATAGGAGATGCACAGCGTATAGAAACTATAGTAAGTGGAACAGGAACACATTATCATGCCATTCACCAATTGGATACCGATTTTTTATCTGCATCTCCAACAACAGGAGGTTATGGCAATTTAAGTTTTAAATACAGGTCAAGTAATCCTGAATTAAGTTATTTTAGTATATGGGCTAATGTTAATGGTACGTACGGACTTATTGGAACTTTTCCAAATAATACAGGTAATGCTGTATCTATAAGTTTTAGTTTTGATTGGAGTAGTGGTCCTTTACAAAGTATAGTTTTTGGAAGATGGAATACTACCCCATCTATGCCTAATGGTACATATTACTTAGAACTTGATGAAGTTACTGTTATTGCAGATTCCAGTCCTCTTTTATTACCTAAAATTCAAGTTGGGGCTGCATGGAAAGATATAAAATTTACAGGTAGTAAAATTATGGTAGGGGGAGTTTGGAAAACTATTTCCGGTGTACAATTAAGAACAGGTGGAGCATGGGAAACAATCTATTAAAAATAAACAATTAATGACAAATCAAAATGACAAACAGACAAGTTTATGACTTTAGAAACAACTTTTCGTTGTTTAACGATTTAGAAGGGTTTGATTTTGTAAAAAAAATAAACCTCAATCTACCCCTTTGCGAGGCTTACATCACCGCCTTGAATGCAACCATTTCCGAATCGGAAGAATACAAATCCACCTATGGCAAGGAACTGGATTTGTTAAAAAATGAATATGGAGATCGTAATGAAAAGGGCAACCTTATTATGGATAAAGCAGGAAACTTCACCATATCCAACAGGATCGTTGAATTTTCTGAAAAGCTAACTGCATTGCAAACTACCTATAAAAAGGTATTTGACATTCAGGAAAATCGGGTTAACCAATTCAATGCACGCTTGGATGATGTAGCGGACGTGAAACTATTCAAAATACAAGAATCGGAAGTGCCAAAAAACATAAAATCAATCCAAATGAAAATCGTATTCGGTTTGATTGAGTTTGTTTAAAATAAAGTATTAATAACAAATCGATTAAAAGCCATGGTTCATAAACTCCTACTTAATGTTTCAAACCTTTTGTGTGTCCTTTTAACCGCCACCCCGTGATATTAGATTTGTTCAAAAACCTAAGCTATGCTACCTGGTAAGTTAACAACACTCGAATTGTATCGCGGAACACCCATTTACGAATCATATATTTTCAATTACAAAGAGGCGGGTTCATTGCTTCCGTTAGATTTAAGGCAATACGATTCAATCAGGTGTCAGGTAAAACGAAAAGACCATCCATTTCAAACCCCTATATACGAATTATCGTTGGGCGATGGTATTACCATATCAGGTGATAATTTTAATGTATTGACGTTGATACACACAAGTGAAAAAACCAGCCAAATCACTGCTGATGGCACCCATCACCGCGATTTACTATTTATTCAAGGTACGCAAAAAATCACACTTTGTAAAGGGAAATTAAATGTAACCTATAATAATACAGAACCATGACATTTATACCAGTTTCAGTAGAGATAACCCCCGAATCTGCTTCCTATACGGCAGCAAGTATTGCTTTAGCTAAAGCGGCTGAGGCAAAAGAGAGCCAACTGGCTGCTAAGGCATCAGAATTAATTGTTGTTGCTGCTGAAAGTATAGTTGTTGCAGATGCTGCACAGGTAGCACTCGACCGTGTTCAAACCGGATTAGATGCCACAACTGCAACTACAAAGGCAGGTGAGGCTGCAGCAAGCGAACTTATTGCTTTAGCGTCAAAAGAAGCGGCTGAAACCGCACAAGGTTTAAGTGAAGGTGCCCGTGATGCTTCTATTGCCGCAAAAGATTTGGCGGTAACAGCAAAAACAGCAGCCGAAACAGCCGAAACCAACGCTGAAACCGCACAGGGATTAAGTGAAGGCGCCCGTGATGCTTCAATTGCCGCAAAAGAATTGGCAGTAACAGCGAAAACAAATGCCGAAACTGCCGAAACAAATACTGAAACAGCGCAAGGTTTGAGCGAGGATGCGCGTGATGCTTCCATTGCCGCAAAAGATTTGGCAGTTACAGCAAAATTAGGCGCTGAAACAGCGCAAGGTTTGAGCGAGGATGCGCGTGATGCTTCCATTGCCGCAAAAGATTTGGCAGTTACAGCAAAATTAGGCGCTGAAACAGCACAAGGCTTAAGCGAGGATGCGCGTGATGCTTCCATCGCCGCAAAAGATTTGGCAGTAACAGCCGAAACAAACGCCGAAACCGCACAGGGTTTGAGCGAGGGTGCACGTGATGCTTCCATTGCTGCAAAAGATTTGGCAGTTACTGCAAAAACGAATGCCGAAACAGCCGAAACAAACGCTGAAACAGCTTATGCAAACACACAAACCTTACTCACAAATTTTTTTGACCCTACTATTATGGCTCTAAGTAGTAGGTCAACCACTGATGGAGCTACGATATTAAAAAAATTACACAATTTACAATCGTATCTCGATACGCTGTATAACACGGTGGGTTTGATTGAAGCAAATCAAAAACTGATTTGGTTTGCTGATAACCCTGCAATTGTGCGTACGGATGGCGTGTTGAAATACTATCGTGAAGGACTTGAAACATACAACCTTGCTGATTTGGATGGATCAGCAACCGCTACCGCACAACCAAGATTGGTGGGTGGAATTGCGCCAAATTCAAAGTTTGCTGCAAGTAATCAGAATGGAGAAGTACGTTATTTTACACATCCTCCTATATCATTTGCGGCTAATGAAGCGTGGAGTGTTACAATTAGGTTAAAATGGGAAGGAAGTGGTTTAGGTTATGATAATCCAATAGCAGGAGATATAAGTACAGCTACCTCTGCTATATGGGTTAGAAGAACAACAAACAGAATTGCATTTACTAATACATTAGGGACATCTGTTGGTTCAGCAGATGGTTCATCAAATGCTTATATTGCGAAATTTACAACTATTCAATATGTAGCTGATGGAAACGGTAATCTAAAAATATATGTCAATGGATTACTGTTATCTGAACATTCAGTAATAACATCTGCAATTTTTAATGCTTTATTTGTTGGTAGGTTAACGCCTATATCTACATATTCTTTAAAGGCAAATATAAACTACTACCACATCCAAAGCGGAGCAATGACAGCCGCACAAGTTTTATCAGAGGCTACATTTTTACGTACATTATATCCTGAAATAGAATCAACCGTAATAGGTACTCAGGAATGGGCTACCCGTAACTTTGAGGCTGTATATACTCCGATGGGTAATGTGATACCAGAGATGCAAACGGCTGCGGCTGTGGAGAAACTGACAGGATGGGATTTTACAAGCGGATGGTCTGCATCTGGTTCGACAATAAACAACGCAACTCAATTCACGCTTAACGCTACCAATGGAGACATAAGAAAATCATATCTTACTGTTGGTAAATGGTATAAATTAAACATTGTTGGAACAGCAACCGCTGGCAGTTTTAGAGTTGACAACCCAAATCCTTTATTTGCATACGGAACAACCTCTGTAAATACAACTATAGTTTTTAAAGCAGCAAACGCTAACATTTATATAGTTGGTCAAACATCAGGCGCACAAATTACCGTTTCTACTTTATCAGTTCAAGAACTCGGATGGTCAAACTCAACTGAGATATACGATGCAGTTTATGCAGTAACAGCAGGAACAGCAGCACAGAAACATTATGCAGCTTGTAAAGAAGCAGGGATGTGGTGCTATTACAATAATGACGCTGCCAATGGTGCTATTTATGGTAAACTCTACAATTGGCATGCTGTATCATTACTTGATTTGGATATGGCTTCTGCTTCGTTTGGTTGGAGAATACCAACACAAACAGATTGGCTTGCAGTGCAGGCTTTTTATGGTGGGTCGGCGGTTGTAGGTGGAAAATTAAAAATGACTGGATTAGATTATTGGAATGCGCCAAACACAGGGGCTACTAATGAAAATGGATTTACCGCTTTACCGGGAGCAAAAAGAGATGATGCCGGGGCATTTGCTGGCTTAAATGCGTCGGGACAATTTTATGGTTCAACGGAAGGGTATCGATATTATGTACTTGCTTCAAGTGCTGTTGGGTGTCAAGATATAATTGATAAAAAAAATGGATTATCCTTAAGATTAATAAAATAATAACCAATGGAAGAACTAATAAATGAGGTTGTATTACCTCCAACGAAATACGCACAATTTCAAACAATTGAAGCCTACCTTGAGCAGGATGCGAAGATAGTAGCACATAAGAATCAATTAACAGGCGGTGAGTTCGACCGTACCGATACCGAACATTACTACACACCAGAACCTGAACAGCAATGGGATGGCTTTTATTATATGGAAGCAAAAGGAGAATTTCAGGAAGCCGGATTGTTTGACGGTTGTACGTTGGTTGAATCAATTCCGGTGGAAGAAATTGAACCTGAAACAGTATAATTTATTATGAAAACAGAACTATCCATCTACTTAGTAATCGCATCCTTTTTATTCGTTTACCGGACTATCCTGTCAGGCCGGAAAAACGGATGCTTTTACCACAAAAACGATTACCCACTGCCTCCGATGCTTGAGCGTGAAATTAGAAACATACATTTCATCGAAAGCCCGGCATGGTACACCCAATCAACGGGTGTGTTTCTTTTGCTGCTTGCAATTATCCGAAGCCTGAATTTCACTTATGATTTTTGGACAATTATTATCCAATTAAGCATTGCATCGCTCATCACATTTGGCACCGTGCAGGCTGCAAGTTATCATTTTCAGCGCGGAATAACTGCCGGACTGAAAGATGATCGGCATCTCGATGCAATCAGCCAGAATGAAGTGGCAATACTAATTTTCGGTATACGCATCCAGTTTTGGAAAGGCCGTTTGTTTAATAACCGTGGCCGTATTGTGGCACAGTGGCTCGGCATTATCGAAATAATATCAGGTATAATTCTACTAATCACAACGCAAATCAATTAGAAATCATGGTTCACAAACTCCTACTTAATGTTGCAAATCTGAATTGGTTGTCACAAGTATTCGCAATCTTCATTGCGTTCATAGCACCTATTTCTTCAGTGATACACGTGGTGATATTTCTGTTAATTGTTGATGCAATTACAAGCATTTACTATCAGATGAAGTTAGCTACAAAAGACGTAAAAGGGTTTTGGAACTGCTTATTAAAAGCATTGAGAGTTGTTGAATCAGGTAAACTGAGAAAAACGCTTGAAAAATTGTTTTTCTACATTTTAATTCTCATCGTGTTTTTCATTTTTGATCTGTTCATACTGAAAGTTTCACCAATTAGCGAAAACGCTATCAATACCTTTTCAATAACGAACATTGCAACTGTTTTGATTTGTATTGTTGAAATGACTTCTATTGCATCCAATGTCAGTAAAATAACCGGTAATCCTATATTTAATAAAATAGTTGCGATTTTTAAACGAAAAGCGGAACAAAAAATGGAGATAGATGATAATGGCTGATTTCAAAAAGGCAATAACAAAGGTCCTTAAATCTGAGGGAGGGTACGCCAACGATCCTGATGATCTGGGCGGAGAAACCTATAAAGGGATATCTCGCAAAAACTGGCCTGAGTGGGAAGGATGGAAAATTGTAGATCGCGAAAAGAAAAATAAAAACTTCCCAAAATCCTTGGATAGTTTAGTATTTCTCATTGATGAAGTTCTTAAATTTTACAAGGTTAATTTTTGGGATAAGGTTTGGGGTGATAAAATCAACAAACAGTTGGTTGCTGAAATGCTTTTCGATTCGGCTGTTAACGAAGGAGTGTCCCCGGCAATCAAACGCGCCGAAGAAGTTGCCGGTTTACCAAAAACCGGAAAAATGTCAAACGAGTTATTAATCAAAATAAATTCAATGGTATGAAAACCTGGATCATGATACTCATGTTTATTACTATTGTCGTTGCTTGGTTGAAGCCAGTTAAAATGGTTCCAGAATCTCAATATTTAAAATTGGTAGATTCAGTTCAGCAATTACATTACCAAACTGTTGATTGTGAAAAACAACTTGCACTTGTAAGAGATTCTTGTGTAATTCTCAGAAACAAGCCATTGATGTCAGTTGATCAATTCAAGCAATTGTATAACTATAATCGACTTGAGAAATACTATAAAATCTGTAAAAAGAACCCTTCGCAGTGGAAGTATTATAAAGGCTGGTCAACACGGGTATTTGAACAGGAGGACGAACAATGAAATCAATTCCGTGGTTAATTATTATAATTCTTGGCGTTATTCTATTTATTCAAATTGAATGTCATCGTTGTCCTAAATGCCCCGAAGCAATCACCACCACCGATACCTGTTACATTGCCGGTGATACAGTGATCCGCGAACTCCCGGCAGTAATCCCACCGAAACCAGCCAGTATAATACCACAACCAATTCCTGCTGATATCGACAGCGCTGCAATTGCAAAAGCTTATTTTTCTAAAGTGTACGGATATGCTGTACTCGTTGATGATTCATCGATGTATGCAGGATTCAAATATATGATAGAACAGAACCGGCTTCAGTGGTTCATCCCGAACGTTGTTAATCGCAAGCCAACAGCAATCATCCACAACACTTCTATTATCGAATCGGTGAAGCAGAAAAATAAGTGGTTTGCCGGTGTTGGAATTGGTGGAAGTCTAAATACTTTTGATATTGCGCCTTCATTGGCATTGCTTACCTCAAAACAAAATCTTTATACCGTTGACTACAAATTATTCGGTAAAGAGTTTTGGATTCATACTTACTGGAAAATTGGAAAGAGATGACAAAGATAAAACTTGGCAATTACATTGCTGACCTGGGTGATACATCACTTTCCATTGTTCTGACTTCGCCATATCCATTAATGGCATCAGGATACCAGGGAGGAAACTTTATTTTTAACTTCACTCTTCCAGCCACACCTGAGCTTAAAAAAGAGTATAAACATGCTCATCGCCCGCAAGCTTCAGGTATTGGTGAGTTGCCTTTTTATATCGAGGCATCCGGATTAAGATATAGCGGCACTGCCCAGCTAACAGAAGCCGGTGATGATACGTATGACGTATTTTGCCCGGTTGGCAATGGCGATTTCAATGTTGCGGCAAAAAACACTAAATTGAGTGAAATTGATTTAGGGGGTGACATTGTTATACAGTCAGGGAGTATGGTTGAAGCGAATACTTCACAGGATTACGATTTCAATTCAACCGGTCCTGAACCTTTTACTATTGAACAGATTATTGCTTTCGATAATATTATTCTTGATAACAATGAATTCAATGATCAAGGCACTGCCTTTATTGCTGATAGCAATAAAAGTTTAACATTCATTTTCAAGCTGGATTGTTTTTTTCAAGACAGCAGTAATGTGATCTTTAAAATATTTAAAAATGGCACACTGAATAATTCGTTTTATCTCGGAAATGAAGAACAAGTCATTACTGCTGACTTGACAGTTATACAAGGGGATATCATTACCTGGCAGCTTCATATCGTGGCAATCGGAGGTCTCTATGAATATTCAATACGAGGTACATTTTATTCAGGATCTTCTATCAAAATCTCTGATAGTCAGGCGCCACAAACCATTTTAGATGGAGCAATAAAGCGCTATCCTGAAGTAAACTATGCCGTTTTTCCGTTAGAAAATCCTTACGTGTTTGATAAATGGGCCGATGATTTTTACCAGATTGATAACGAAAGCATTAAAGTGCTTTATTCAACAATATTTAAAATAATCAATTACTGGACGAACAATAATTTTCCTCCAGTATTAATCAAAACAAATAACGCAGTTGGTAACTTATTTATTCCATTTCCTTATATTGCTTTCATTGTGAAGCAAATAGCATATAAATTCAACTTTGCTATTGCAAATAATGTTTTTGAAGATGCATTGAAGTATGCAGTACTGATCAATCATTACATCGAGAATCAATTTTTGAGCAGTGATTCAAAAATGCTTACTCCGAATGATTCTTTTAACCTGGTGAACCATGTTCCGGACTACACGGTGTATGAATTTATGCAGCACATAGGCAGCCTTTTCGGGCTTGGATACGAGGTTGATAACGAACGCAGTGTGATCGAGTTCAATTTTGTTGACGATATCATTAAGTCGGTTGATTCAATCGATATATCAGATATGGTCGCTGAACTGCCCCGGGTTCAGTTTGATAAAAAAATAGATGCATTCAGCCTGCAGCAAATGATGCCAGCAGAGGATAAGTACTTTTCACAGGTGAAATCATTAACCGGGCTAAACATGCTTGGCACTGTTAATACGCTTGGAGATTTACCGGTGTCAGCAGCGTTGAACGATTGCTACTTTGTGGTAATGGTTGATGCTTATATGATTTGGAACTACAACCCTGATGCTTATGTGTTCAGTTGGATATTTCATTCCAGAAAATTTACTTCAGAAATTAAATCGGGCGAAGATCCACAAACGATCAGCAGTGAGATTTGTCCGTTGATGTCGGTAATAAAATATGATGCGTTAAGTACTAATGATCGTGTTTGGACTATTCCCGCAAGTCATCAACCCTCACGATTTGAAAGTGCGCCTGAGATGTTTCAAAGTGAATGGAAACCAGGCATCGCCTGGTATCATGGCCTTAAAAATGACAGCAATGGAAATACTTATCCATTTGCTTCATCCGGAATAACTGATCATGCAGGCAACCTGATACCTGGCGCTGAACTCGCGCTAACGCTTGACGGAGCAAACAGCCTGTATGAAAAAAAATGGAAAACATACCTGAACTGGCGCATCACGGCCAAGCCGGTTAGTGCTGCTATCATTCCTGACCATACATTTCTGCGAAACCTGAAATTTTCGCGCAAAGTAAGATTCAATGGTGTGCGTTACCTCATTGCTGAGGCACGGGGTAATATCACAAAAGATGGCCCGGATGTTTGGGAACTCTCGTTGCTTGTCGATCTATAAATCACTATTAATATTGAAAAGCCTGCCTGATCGGTAGGCTTTTTTGTTATATTTGCCCTGTCCAGATATTGTAAAATGAAATACCGCTTGCATAAGTGCACCGTAGGGGTGCGCGGTACTTTACAGTATCTGGACAGTATGCGAGCGGTATTTTTAACTAAAACTTACTACCATGTCAGATAAGTCCAATCTGAGTAAAATTGTGAAGTTGCTCCGTGAATCATTCTCACCAACTTCAACAATTAAAGAGGCTGATTAGCTCTTTACCTCGAACGAGATTATTTATGCCATTACGGATCTGGACAACAGCATCAGTAAGGAAGAATTAACAACATTTCACCGAATAATGGTTGATGTTGGCTTTACTTACCTACCTACTGTAAACAACAATGAATTGAAATTCGTATGGATGCTTAAAACTTCAAGCCATTCAGAAAGTCAGGTTTAAAGTCGAGTATCTTTTGCGATCGCTCGCCAAAATGCCTACGCACGTAATGAATTGTGCTTTCGAAATTGGTGTGCCCCAGATGGCTCATTAGTTCGGCCAGCGTTGCACCTGATTCGAGTAATTTACCGGCTCCGGTGTGCTTGAAGCTGTAGAATTTGTAAAAATCAGGGAACCCCAGAATTTTCTTAATCACTGAGAATGTTCGATTAAAATAATTCACTCCCACCGGATCGGGTCCCGGCTTCCCTCCTCTTCCAAAAATAAAATAAGTATTAGGATAACGAGATAACTCAAGATGTTCAGCGAGTTCAACTAAGGCTGTTGGCATAGTGATTACACGCGATCTTGTTTTTGCTGTTTCATCTCTTATATACGCCATCTGCCTTGCTAAGTCAACATCCTGAACATGCATAAGCCGAAGCTCGCGATTAGGCCTGGTAAATAACAACAATTGAAAGAAACTTGCTGTCAGCAACTGCAGATCATGCACCTTGGTATATTCGATATACTTTAACATATCCTTGTCGGTGATTGGCCGGGCAGCGTTATCAACCCGCTTCATCGCCTTAGGTGTGTGATGAACAGGATTCGTTGAGATGATTTTCTTCTCGTGAAAATACTCAAACATATTATGAAGGTTCTGCCGGTATTTGTGAACCGTCACTTTGTCGAGCATACGAACATTGATCAGGTACTGAAAGAAACTGATAACGATTTCATTGTTTATTTCGCCAAGCCTGAGTTTTGCATGATTGTTTTTTTCCATCCAGATGACGAATAGCCTGGACTTACTCACATAAGATTCGTAAGATTTTGGGGTAATCTCTGATTTTTTGAATACCAGATAGTCAGATATATATTTTCGTATATGGCTGCTGTCGCGCCTGTCATTACCAGCTGCAGCTGCAAGATGTACGTATTCAGTTTCGTCTTTATAAATGTACTGATCATCAGACCATGGCCTCCATCCAGCCATGAGTTTTAATTTAAACCTGTTTTTTATTTTTTCGGCATGAGTAAAAATGTCCGATTCAGACTTACACTTAGCGAAACCGGTATAAATTCTGAATCGTTCCATCTGATCAGAGGAAGGATTGAAACATCGGTATTCAACAAAATAGTTGCCGGTACCTGATTTAACCAGGTACGGCAACTTGACATCAATCTGCTTTTTCATAGGACAGTTTTATGCGTCCCCACGCCAATTCTGTCTGAAAATTTGGCAGCTTTTTGTCTATTTTTTCGTAACACTCTGATAAGTAGAGTTTTACGATGTGATTGTGGAACTGGAGGGAAGCTCATTTTTATTACTTAATTAACTATATATCAACTACTTATTTTTGTCTGTTTTGTCTGAATTTTGATAACCTGTCTATTTCTGTCTGATTTTTTGAAGCCTATTACCAATTAATTTCTTTATAAAATCAATTGTCGTATCTGGGTTGCTAATTCTGCTGATATCGAAATCGTGATGATCCATTTTCATTGTGCAAATCAAAATTGCATGAATGATATTTTCATCATTCATTGGTAAACGATCCAATATGCCTGTGTTATTTCTCAACAAAGAGATGTTTACACCATCCAGATTAATAGAATAAACGTCATTTTGGTAGAATGCAAGTTCAGTTGATCTAAGTTTCTCGTTTCCTGAAGTAATATCTTCAAAACCAAAATATTCAAGTAATCTTTTATAATCGGGTAAGTAGTCTGTAGAGTTCATCTATTTAGTCCAGTTAACTGTTACTATTCATCAACTTACCTATCTCCCGGTTCAATTCTGATATCGTTTTATCCTTCTCACTGATCATTCGCTTCAAAATCTCGATTTCAAATTTGAAATTATCGTAGTTTGTACTCTTCTTTATATTGTACTCAACTGCGTTTTCACTCGCTTTCAACTGTTCCTCGGCCGAGAAGAAAAAAGTAATTGGGACATTATAAAAACGTGCCAATCCTTCTAATTGCTTTACCGTAAGTGTTTGATTATTTATTACATAGTAATAGCCCGACTTAGTAACATCGAGTATTGTAGCCATCTCATCGATGGTTGATCGATGTTTATTTTTTAGTAAAGTAATCTTAGAGTAATCCATTGTTTTACAGTATTATATGATTAGATATATCACTTAACTAAAATATTTATTCCAGTTTACTTGACTTTTTATAATTCTTTACTTTACATTTGCGTTGTAAAAGATATAACAAACGTGAAACGATATGCAAGAGGATACTAACACACAAGTCAAAATAAGCTTTGCAGCTTATTACAGTTTTGTGGACACGATTAAGAATGATCTCCGCTCGAAAATCAGCGAAGCACTCGAGATTAGTTCCAAAACATTCTACAACAAATTAAATGCGGATAGCTGGTCAAATATCGAACGAGTTAAAATCGAAGAGATATTTCAGGAACATCTTAATAACCTTAATTCAAAACTGAATCAGAATGTTTGAGATATATTGGAACCAGGGCTGCACGATGCTCCTTGTTGAGGATCTGACATTAGGAATTGTAAAACGATTCGATGAAATGTCGTTCGATTTTATTCAGCGTTTCGATGCCGCGACTGCCGAATCGAGGCCTGCAACATATAAAAAGTTGTGCGAAGAATGTGGATCAGGACCACAGGCCGCATACAAAAGAATGTTCACATTTTCGGCCTGCAACTTCAGTACACAAGATGGCCGGCCGGATATCGATCAGGATTTTATCATTGTCCCGGAGCGGGTGCAATGCCCTATCAGGCATAAATGCACGCTGGGATATTGCAATTTCGAAAGTGACCTATCGAAAAGGGAAATTGATATTGTGAAACTATTTGCCCAGGGCTTTAGCGAACACAATATAGCATCACAGCTGTTTATTAGCCCTTCCACCGTTCACAATCACATCACTAACATTTATAACAAGTTAGGATTTACAGGCTCACAGCATCCCGACCGGTTGCTGGTGAGTTATTCATATAACAATAAATTAATTAAGTAATAACCTGCGTCCCCACGCCAAAACTGTCTGAAAGATGAAAATCAAACTAAAAACATTTGTCATTTTGTACTCGATCATCACCGGATCGGGTGAACACCCAAACAGGAAGCTTATTGAAGGCACTGATAAAGCGGATGCCGAAAACAGGTTAAAGGCCTTGTTTCAGCAGGATGGAGTTACGGAGTTCATTATTAATGACGTAATTCCACAGTGATATGACCATACATGTTTCGAAACTCAAAGGACTGGAATACCTGGTAAACGGTAAAGTTGTTACCACCTATGGCAATGTGGTTGAACCACAAGGTGTTCTTATCAATGAAGAGCCAAAAGCGCTCGCCGATTTCGTGAAGGCTACCGAAACCCTGAAGATCCGGAGCACAATCAGATCGATATGACACGCCCAACATCCGGCAAACTTGTCTTCATCGATAATGCTACCAACAAAACGATAGTGTTACGCGAAGGCCAGTTCAGCCTGTTAAATTACATCAAAAAGACCTTGAAAAAGGATCCGCAGTATCACAAAGGGAAGTTAAAACTCACATATTAAACCTGCATGATCAAATGTCGTAAACGCCGTTACCAATCAAGAAAGATTGCACGGCAGGTGAGGCGTAAGGTTGAGCGCCGGCAGCACACCGAACTAACAATCTATTACTGCAGCGAGTGTGATGCTTTTCATTTCACATCGATGCCTGTGCAGCAATCGCGCGAATATCAAAGAATTAAACAAAAACAATTACAAACATCAACCAACCAATAAAAATTAGCCAGTTACCTTAAATCATATTGATATGCAACAAATTCAGTACATCAAAACGAATCAACTCCACGAGAGCTCTATGAATCCCCGCAAGGAGTTTGATCAAGCCGGCATTAACGAGTTGGCAGAAAGCATCCTGAAACTTTGAAACATATCAGTAAATAACTTCAATATGAAAGTAATTGTAGAGCAATTCAAACATATCATTTCCATAAGATTGGTCCCTGAAAATATGCGTGAGGCAATTGGTTTGATTGACTTTTCATTGAACGTGAAGGATGAAAAACCGGATGTAATGTTTTCATTAAATACATCAGAACCTTCTTGCTCAATATATCTCAAAAAAAGAGACCCAAAGGTTCAAAAAACAATCATCAGAAATAAATCAAAATAGCCATGAAAGAAAGCCCCATCTTATTCACAACCGATATGGTACAAGCCAATCTCGATGGAAGAAAAACCATGACCAGAAGAATAAAAGGTTTAGAGGAAATTCCTGTTAATGAAGATGTTTTTACAAAATATGAATACAAAGGCTTAGCAGAAGGTTTACCCAATACACATTGTTTCGCGAGATTATGGAGAAATAATTGGGTTGAAACGTACCACGCACATTGTCCTTACGGAATAGCTGGCGATATCCTTTGGGTAAGAGAAAATTTTCTTAAACCTCCTGTAATTACTTATAAAATGTTGCGTGATGGCGCTGATACATGGCCTAAAATAGATTATCAGGCCTCATGTTCTGAAATTGAAATTGATCAATATAAATCATGGGGATGGAAACTTAAACCTTCCATCCACATGCCAAAAGATTACGCCCGCATTTGGTTGCAAATTATCAATATCCGGGTTGAAAGGTTACGGGATATTACCGAAGAAGATGCAAAAAATGAAGGTATTCAGATAAAACCTTATGGATCACCACCGTTTTTTTGCACTTTAGATTATTCCTGTAAACCGGCTAAAAATGGGTTTATACCTGGTTTTTGTGCCGATACCGGCGCCCAATTCAGGGAAAGTTTCAAAACACTTTGGGAATCAATCAACGGATCTCATTCATGGTGGGAAAACCCATGGGTATGGGTAATCTCGTTCAAAGTGTTATCCACAACTGGTAAACCTGAAACTTTTCAAACCATATACCCTATACCCCTATAAACCCATCAACCCATCAACCAATATGAGATTCAAACACCAGTGGCTTTCAACCCATAATTTCTCAGCAGTGGCCGTGCCGGTTGGTTCGCTGAAACTCGAACGCGATGAGAAAAACAATCCGCTTCCGTTCGAACTTGAGCAACGCGATGGCTCAGTGATCAAAGTGCAGTATAGCGATCACTTCAGCTTCCCGGCACATGATCTGCCGGCAGCACTAACCAAAGCGCTGTTCGGTATCGAACCTGACCGCATGCGCACGATAACCCTGCGCGATTATCCCGATTTCGCCAGGCTCGAGGCATCGGCACAAATTATTCACTATATGATCGTAAACCGGATATGAGATATATCGACGCCGAAAAGATTTACACAGGCACCAACCAGGGCCTGACTATTTTTCAACACTATTACCCCGGCGTCGATTTTACACGGCCTGGCATATTTGTAAAAGTTCGTGATATTGAAAAAACAGCCTCGGCACGCGTTGTTTGGTACAACAACAGCTGGCGAATAACCGATTTCGGAAACAAAGAAGAAGTCAATAGTATGCGTGGCATTGAGTTCGTTGCTTATCGCGAAAAGCTGCCGTATTACGATGCCCTTCTTTTTATCGAATCAGTTATTTTACATCAAAAAATTGATGGTAAAGATTTCGTAAAAACGCGCTGGCAAGCCGATTACGAAATGCGTGAAATGAGCCCTGATGACAAAAAAGGCACCTATAATTTCATTTACAAAGACCATCCTACGGCTGACGATCTTAGCGCCTTTGGCCGCTATGTTACAGAAGATACCCTCGACCTGTTTAATTGCAAAACCGTGTTGCAGTATGAATACTGTGGTCCGAGTAAAAAATTAAAACGCGATGTGGTGCATATTTATAAATCGAATAAAGATTATCCTGTTTTCGTGTTCGATTATGGCGATTTCAAAAAACTGTACAAACCGCATGAACAGGATAAAACATACCGGTTCCTTTATGTTGGCACAAAACCAACCGACTATGTTTACGGGCTCAAGCAACTCGAAAAATGTAAAAATGAATTTGTGGATCCGGAAACCGGCGATGTAAATCTGCCGGAAGAAAAAGAGCTTGCCCTGGTAATTGATCTTTTTCGTTGTTCAGGCGAATCAGATGCGTTGAACTTAGCCTCGTTAGGGTTTCATGTGTATTGGCTCAACAGCGAAAGTGCTGAGCTTGACTACAAAACATTCAAAAAATTGAACGATCTGTGCCAGAATCATTACCAGATCATGGATTTGGACACAACCGGGCAGGATTATGCACTGAAAAACGCGCTCAAGCACATCAAACTATATTCGATAGAGTTGCCCAAGTGGTTGAAATACAAAAAGGATTTCCGCGGCAACCCGTGTAAGGATCTGAAAGATTTCATCAACCTGGCAGGTGACGATTTTGACGGGACTAACTTTGAGTTCCTGGTATTGAAACGAGGCGCACGCCGTGTGATGTTTTGGGATAAAAAGGTGGACGAGAAAACGAAGAATGTTACCTACAACATCAACATGGAATTCTTCTTCTTTTTCCTGCGTGCCAACGGCTTTTATCAAATGGAATCGGTGTATCACAAAAAGGCCGGTTACTGCTATGCCTATATTAAAGGTAAAGTGGTGAATCTGATTCATCCTGATGACATTAAACGCCTGATCAAGCGGTTTACAAAGGAATGGGTGAAAGGGCGCAAGCTGATGGATGAAATTGCAATCCTGAATAAGATCAACACCAGCGCCCAGCTTACTGAAGGCAATATCGAAAGCATCGATATGATTGATCTGAACTTCAAAAATTATGATCGCAACACCGAATACATTCATTTCCGCAACGGATCTATCCGGGTTACTTTGGATGAGATAAAACGTGTGCCTCACAGCGAGTTGCCAAACAATATACTTGGCCTGCTCGATATGAACACGAAAAAGATTTCGCACCTTATCGATCGCGATATCCGTATGTTCGACAAACCGGCTATTGAAGTATCTGCATCGCCCGAATTTAAATTATTACTCGAAGAGCTTGAAGCTTGCAAGGATGATACTTCACGCGAAAATGTGAATTCAAAAATTTCAGAGCTGCCTGACATTGATAAATACACCGTAACAATCAATGACGAGGATTTTATTTTCGTGAAATTCCTGCGCGACCTGGCAGCCATACACTGGCGTAAGGAGATCGAAAATAAAGAGAAATTATCGATACAGGAAATTAAAGAACAAAACCTCACATTAGCAAACCTGATGTTTGTGTTGGGCTATCATTGTGCGCAGTACAAAGATCCTGGCAAGCCCTGGTTAACATTCCTGCAGGACAATCGTATATCGGATATCGGCACCGCTTCCGGAAGGTCGGGTAAATCGGTTTTAAGCAAAGCACCAACTTATGTCAGAAGTTCATTCTACAAAGGCGGACGTGTGCTGAACGACAGAAACCAATACCAGTTTTTTTATGATGGATTGACCGAATTTCACGATTATATCGAAGTTGACGATATGCACGAATATGCCGATTTTGGATTCTTCTACACCCAGGTAACCGGCAAGCGTGAAGTAAACCCCAAAAACTATACCCCCATCACACTCGATTACGAAGATTCCGGGAAGATGTTGATCAGTTCAAACTACGAGCTTCAGAATGTGGACAGCAGCACGATTGGCCGTTTACTTAACTGCTCAGTAAGCGATTACTACCACGAAAAAACGAAGTTCAACGATTACCACGAAACCCGGTCGCCGCTTACCAAGTTTGGTCGCCGCATTTATGATGATTTCACGGATGAGGAATGGTTGAAATTTTACAATTTCACAGCCTATTGCATCCAGCTGCAGATGCGTTTTCATAAAATTCAGCCGCCGGCCGGCAACATCGAGAAGCGGCAGCTGCGCCGGGCAATGAGCCAGGGACTTGGCCGCGATGAAGAATTTTTCCGCTGGGCGAATGACTATTTCATTAAAGCACCTGCTGAGTACATCGATCAGTTCAGCATTGCTGAAAACGGGTATTTCAATAAATTCATATTGCGTAAGGTGGCCTTTGATACTTTTACTGAAACACTCACCAGCAAACAAAAACACGAATACAAGGAGGGCAAGTTTAAGAAGCATCTTGAGGCCTGGTGCGACTATCACGAACACGAGATGAACCCCGAAAGTGTGTGTACGGATATCGTGAACCGGCGCATATTAAAATCAATCGACGGTAAAACAAAAGAACTTTTTTACATAGCCAGGCGCACGAATCAGGGTGATAGTTTATCTGTTATTGCCCCCCTCCCCCCGGTTACTGATGAGGATCCATTTTAATTGTAATTAATATAAATGTAAAAAAATGAAAGATCAATACACAAAACAATGGATTATAGATAATTCCATTGAAATCTGCTCACAATATGAAAACGGTGTTCTTACTTTACGTTCTCTTCACTATCAATTGGTTGGATTAGGGATGACTAATGATATCCAGCATTATAAACGTGTTGTAAAAGCAATGATTGATGCCAGATGGGATGAATCAATTCAATTTGAACAGTTTAGTGATCTTGACCGTGAAATGTCAGGTTCAACCGAATACAGTCCTGTTATTCTTGATGATGAAATAGAACATGGGAAAGACCAGATTCGTGCATGGATGAATCATTATTCGCGGAACAGATGGGAAAATCAGGATTATTATATTGAAGTATTTATTGAGAAAAAAGCCCTTCAGGGAGTTTTTACCAAACCATGTAGAAATTGGGAAGTTGCCCTGGGAGCTTGTAAAGGTTATCCTTCACTCACTTTTCTTTATGAAACTTCATTACGATTTAAGGCTGCTGAAAGTGAAGGTAAACAATTAGTTATTATCTATTTTGGCGATTATGATCCTTCAGGCGAAGATATACCAAGATCAATTGACGAAAATTTAAAACGATTTGGAGTCATGGTTCATATTGACAGGATCGCCCTCATGGAAGAGCAGGTAATTGAATGGAAATTACCACACGCACCTGCCAAAGAAACCGATTCAAGAACCGCAAACTGGACTGGTTTGGGTCAGGTTGAACTAGATGCTGTGAAACCGGAAAAGCTTCAGAGCATGTGCAATGAAGCAATACAAAAGTATTTTGATGAAGAAAAGTATGGTGCGCTTATCGAAGAAGAAGAAACCGAGCGCGAAGAATATCGTCGCGAATTGAAAATTTACGTTCAATCAATTTAAACCCATCAACCTATAAACCTATCAACCTATAAACCAAAATGACCCACAAAGAAATCGATAAAATCATCTGCCGGCATTTTGGCACCACCATCAAGGCTATACACAGCAAAAGCCACGCCGAAGAATCGACCTTGCCGCGCTGTGCTGCCATGCTGCTTTGCCGCGAGGTGCTTGCCTATAAATACTACCGCATTCAGGAAGCGTACAATAAGCGATCACATGCGACAATCAGTAACGCGCTGAAAACCGCCCGCAATATGATTGCTACAGATTTAATATTCAGGGCCTGCTACAATGTAGCACACCGCGAAGCTATGGAGTTGCTTCCTCAACTAACAAAAGCGAAACAACGCTACAACCTGCATTACCGTTTGCGTGAGAAAAAAGTGAACATAATCACCAAACATAAAACCGTGAGCATACTACCTGATCAGGAAGCTGTAATACGTGAGCTACAGCTAAGCCGGTTGCTCAGCAAGCATAATTATTCTATCCAATACGCGATTTTATGATCAAAATCACAGGCTATTACGAGTACAACGGTTCAAAATCGACCTTCAAACGGATGCGTAATCATGTCCCGGACAAAAAACTGGAAGAATGCCGCTGCAGGATGGAAAAAGAAACCGGTCATCAGATATTATTTGTTAAACAATTCAGAACAAAGTAAAATGGAACTACAAATTATCAGACGAACAACCCAGCAGATCACCTGCATGGCCTGCAAAGGGGAAGGCCAGCATTTTGACAAGCATATATGTTACATCTGCAATGGAACGGGCAAAATTCCAATACAGATTGAAGCTGATATTACTCCTCTGCTTGAGAAAATGAAGAGATACATAGACAGAGAAGAGTTCAAAGAGATATTTACTGATAAACCATGACAAAGAAAATATTAGTATTCGGTCATGTCGACCATGGTATATCAAGCTTAGTGCTTGCCAGAATGAAAGAAACATATGGTGAAAATATTATTCTTGTGACCCCAGAGGAAGCTAAAGAACAGGGCCTTAAAATGGAAAATTTTGCGAACATACCTACAATGAAAATAACAGCTCCGCCAATAATACCAGTTGTTCAACTCAGGCAGTATAAAACAGGGAAAGAACTTCGAAGAGAAAAACGTATGAAAGCACGAAACATTAATAAAAAATAGACCCCATGCCCGAAATACCAGACACCCAAAAACCATTATCATTTGAAGTGCATCAGCTTGACAATGATGAAATAGTTGGTACAATCACACTCGAAGAAGACACACGCATCAATTACCTGTGTGGCACAGAGCAAGACAAGGCTAAAATAATAGCCTGGATGACTGACAGTGCATCAGGGCATTTCAATAAGAAATGTTATGTATGTGAGTATGAACCCGTGTTTGATAATATAAAACCCAAGCTCCCCACTAAAAGGTTAATCGTGATAACGGATGAACTTTCTATAGACCAGGCAAAAAAAACGGCTATTACAAATGGCAGTAAGATTAAGCATCCATTTTTCGATATACATGAATATATCTATTTTAAAAATGGAGATTGGTTTGATGAGAACGATCGTATGCTGAGTGAAACATTTTGGTATAATATGGGTGAAAAATGGCAAAATAATTGGACAGCTGTCGATTAGAAATAAACTGGCCCGGCATTCCGGGAGTGATAAATAAATAGCAAAATGAAAATAAAATCACAAATAAATGAAAAAGGTTGGTCTTTGGTGCAAAGGATTTACGCTACTCGTTGTAGGCGTGAGGTAGAAATTACTAATCTAATTCTAAAATGGTGGGATGAGGAGAAAGAAAAGTCGCTTGATAAACTTGAACAACTACTCGAAAAAGATAGTATGGAAAGTTTGGCTGGTGGAAAAATTATCAGTATGCGCAATTCTCGTGGCAAATATGTCAGTCCCCCACATCACCGGGAATATGAAATTAGTTTTATGAAACCAAACAGAGCGGCTTTTATTGTTGTCGGTGAACCTTTTGCAGTTATGCCATTACCGGCTTATTCATCTTAAATTTAAAAACGTAATTCAATCAAAATGGACCCAAAAGAGAAAATCGAAAAAGAACTGTTAAAGGCAATGAATGCCATTGACGAAATGCAACATTTAGTATATCAACTTCCCGAAGAAGAAGGATATCAGGATTGTTTCATGTCAAACTTAATTGATATGAAAGGCAAGCTAAAACGCTTTTTGAATAAGGATTTTGATAGCTTAGCCCGTCAACGATCTAAAGTTTCGAGTTAATATTATCCATATCTCCAAATGCTTGCGATATTCGCTAGGTAATTGCACATCAGCACTTTAAAAGCCACCTTTTCCGGTGGCTTTTTCATTATGTGTGAGCGCAGCGAACTCCATATTATTTTCCTTTTGCTGCGCATTTCCGGATCCAGCAAACACGAGTAAAAAGGCGTTTATTTTGGTTTCCAACTTTTTGCCGTTGCCCCCCTCTCCCCTTATCCTATTATTTTATTGTAATTTGTAATTTTATAGTATAACTGAAAGAAAATCAAATAAATACGAGATTACAAAAAAATTACAAACGCAATTTTAATTTGTAATTTTTTTGAGTTTGTAATTTTTCTCAGGCTGAATTCCGGCTTCGCTTAGAAAGGCTGAAAAATTTGTAATTTTTGTAATTGCTCACTATCAGTCAGTTGCAAAAAATTACAAATCAATTACAAACCGGTTTGTAATTTGTAATTTAATTGATACATAGTAAGTTATAAACCAAAAAAATGAAAAATTACAAACTTTTGCGATTTTCCGGCGATTTTTTAGGGGTAGGATATTTTTTAAGTGTTTTCGACAGGTCGAAAACAATCGGTTTTGTTTAGGTTAATCTAATTTTCAATCAGGTATTTTTACGCACATGAACATGATCAGTATCCGGGTTCCAACGTATTCATACCTTAAAAAATTTGCCCAAGCCCGCTATTCATCAGGTAAGGACAATATCTGCGTTTCAACATCAAAAAGCCCGGGCATTGTGATGTGGAAAATACTGAACCGCAAAAATTACCGGCCATTCAAAACAATCGATCCGCATTATGACACTCACCTGGTGTTTATGATATCTGAACGTTTTTATAACAATTCAGGCTTCTTCCTTTCAGCCGAAAATACCTTCATTTTTAACCGTTACCTGAAACATCAGTTTGATGAATCAATGTTTGATCATATTACCATCAACGCCTATTCAGGACTTTCGTCGAACATCGAACGACAAATATTAGATTATCTCGAGTATTACAATATTTCTGAATCGGAACGATCGCTTTGCTCCATTCTTAAAAAGTTTCAGCGCTGGCGAAACGAACGTAAAGTGGTTATTTAGAAAAATCATAAAAATATTTTTGTCCGTTTTGTCCGGTAACGAATAAAGCACTGTTTTTCTCTATTTACCCCCAGCATTTTTAATGTCCTTTTCATTTTTAATCGCCTGATTCATCTTTGACACGAAATTTTGAATCATGCTTATTAAAACTATCGCATACAAATTAGCCTTATCCGATTTAAACTGGATTCATATTCCGATTCAGATTGATAGTGCTATTTACCGCGAAGTTTCGTCGCTGGTTCGCCAGGGCACCCTGATTGATATACAATGCACAGCTTATGTGCCTACGTTATACGTATCCAGAGATGTTCTATATCAGAAACTATCAGCATCAGGGGCATTGTTTCTACTTATCACAAACACTGATCATAAATATTACGTGGGAACCGATTTTCTGAAGGCCACTTTTACTTACGAAAAGTTGGATGGCGATAAACCGGGTTCAAAATCGGGTTATAACATCAAAATTGCTTTAAAATCAACGCCTGACGCGCTTTCAAAGTCCTTTGTATCATTAGGTGAAGAAATTATTATTGTCATACCAGATTAACAAAAAAGATGATTTTACATCCATATCTTGCTTCTACAATTCTTAACGAGCCCTGGGCTATCAATCCCGAGTTTATAGCTGGTTATGCTCCAATCATCAGTAATATTCTGAACAATAATATTGCTTTCGAACGTGGCGAACCTGTGTTGCCTTTAGTAATTTCTTCTTCCTTCAATTCGATTGATGAAGATGGAACTGAAATAAAAGAAACGAGAAGCGTTCAGGTGATCAAAATTTCTGGTGCCCTCACAAAAAACAGTCAGTTTTGCGGACCGGCCGGGATGGATCAGATAGGATCGTGGATAAAACAGGCCGATAATGATCAATCAATCGACAGCATGTTACTCAAATTTGATACTCCAGGCTCAACCGTTGCCGGCGCCGAAACATTGGCCAACATCATCAAAGAAACCAAAAAACCGATTCTCGCTTTCGTAGATGACTTATGCTGCTCTGGAGGTTATTGGCTTGCTTCACAATGTGACGAAATTATTGCCAATAACACAACCGCCCAAATTGGCAGCATTGGTGTGTTGCTCACCTTTATGGATGTGCAACCGGCACTCGAAAAAATGGGAGTAAAATTTCATTCAATTACCGCACCACAATCGGTTAACAAAACCAAAACCTTTGATAAGCTGCGCGCCGGCGATTATGAAGAGTACAAGACCAACACACTTCAGCCGCTTGCACAAAAGTTTATCGATACCGTAAAAACCAACCGGCCAAAAGCCGAAGACAAGCATTTTACGGCTGATGTGTTTTTTGCCCAGGATGTGGTTGGTACATTGATCGATTCGATCGGAAATATTGATACTGCCATACAACGTGCGGCAACACTTGCAACCGTTTCAATCACTGCTCACTCTAATCCCCCTCAAATAACAATGAAAAAACCCGAGTACAACCGGCTTGCAAAAGCCTCAGGTGTGCCATCGCTCGAAACCGATGATGGCAGCATCAACCTCACTGCCGACATGGCCCAGGCTGCTGAAGCTGCGCTCGAAGCGCACGAAACAGCCCAGGCAGATCTTCAAAAAAAGATCACAAACCAATCCACAGCACAAACACGCATCACACAACTCGAAGCCGAGCTTCAAACTGCTACCGAGCGTATTGCTGAACTCTCAAAAGGCGCCGGAGCTGATTCGGCTATCATAAAAAAAGAAACCGATGGCGCTGACGAGTCAGTATCAGGTGACAGTTTCTGGGATCGTTTCAACGCTTTGTCAACCCTTAATTCTTAATAACGTGGCTATCTCAATTCATCAATCATTAATCGATGCCGGTACCAGGTACCGCAAAGATTTACTCACTCAGCCGGTAGCAGTATTGGCCGAAGTGCTTCAGTACATGTCAATCAAAACCGGCCTTCAGGGCAAGGAAATTGGTGGCATCCTGAACACGAATGCCGAACTTCGCCCGTATAAAACGGCCAAGGATCTCGCAGCTGATGCAACTACCATCGTCCCTTACGAATGGGAAACATTCCTGGGCGACGTTGTTAAGGAATTCGATCCGAATGCAATTTTGGGAACTCTTTACACCGAACGCACTGCCAAAAAACCAACCGAACGCGAAATCGCCCGGTTAGTTGCGTTGGAAATGGCAAAGAAAGTTGGCGAAGCATTGTATAATGCAATGTTTCCAGCCGTTCGTAATGCTGCCGGCCAAACAACCATGGATTTATTCAATGGTTTCAGTACCCAGATTACAGCTGCCATAGTAGCGAACAAACTCACCCTTGCTTTGAAAAACTTCCAGGATATTTCTGCAGCCCCCACAACCGTGTTGAATGTTGGCGATCAACTGAAAGCTGCATGGCGTGCCCTCGACCCGCTTTTGAAAAAGCAAAAAGTTAACCTGTACATGCCAACATCAATTCTCGAATTGTATGAAGACTGGTTCCAGGTTGAATATGGTCATGCACCATGGAATACCGATTTCACACAGCGCAAGCTGGTTGGATCGCAGGGTAAATGCACATTTGTTCCGTTGGACAATATGGAAGGTCAGGATTACATGATTTTCACAGTTCGTGAAAACATGAAAGTTGGTGTTGACCAGGAATCAGATAAGGAAGATGTTCGCATCCGCGAATGTGACAATCCAAAAGCAGTTCAGTTTTTCATGATGGCTTATTTCGGAGTTGGTTTCGATAACCTGGATAAGTCATTCATGAATGTAATTAAATTCAGCTAATCCCCGGGAGGTATAAAATGGGAATATTTGCATCACTTAAATGGCTCGACGGACAGGTAAATCCGTCTGGTATCAAAACGCGGGTTTTCTGGGCGCCTAAAACGCACATCTTAACCCATCCTAAAGTAATTGCTGTGCCATTAACGGCCAGTGATTATGTAACCCTTGCCGGTGATTATGGTATGGCAGTTGGTAAAACATTTTTCGAACTTTACTCTACCCAGGGAAAAGGAAAAGTGGATTTTGAACCGATAGGCGAAAAAGACCACAAAATGTTCGTTAACAAGGGATCGTTCAGTTTTCCTGACATTAGCGATGACGCCAAATCCATGGCAAAATCAAACATCAACAGCAATGTTGTGCTTGTGGCCCTGCTACCGCACGAAACCGAATTCCGCGCCGTAGTCATTGGCGAAGAAGATTGGGACACAACGGTAACTTTTAAGGGTACTTCGGGCGACGCTGCCGGTTCTGCCAAAGGCTTAACCTTCGATATTGAAGCCCCTTCGGTTAATCCGTTGCCTTCATACAAAGGCGCCATTGTTTTACCTGATGGAACCTACGACTGCGAAACAGGTGTTTTCACACCAACTGTATAAACCTATCATCAACTAACAAACCTGGTCCGGTAACACGGATCAGGTTTTAACTTTAAAACAATGCAAGAAATAAAAGATTGGCTACAAAGTGAAACAAAAGACTTCGAGGCAGGTCTTTTATTGTTTCAGAAATATTCGCGCAACCGTGCGATTTTGCTGTATCTGGCCCGTAAAAAGGATATCGATAAGCTTGAGTATGAACTTTCGAAATTGGCTCAGTTCGATAACCTGAAAGCAATCGAACACCAGTCCCCGGTAAGTTCCAACTTCATCAAAAAGCCGGTTGTAGTAACTGAAGATGATGAAGTGCACAAAATCATGCAGTCGCGATCAGTGAAACGGGAGGATCTTCCGGAAGAACTTCAGGTGATTTATGATGGCATTGCTGATACTTACAAGCTTCAGCGTGTGTATCATGAAAAGATGAAACTCGCCACTACCGATGAAGCTCGTGCCGAACTGCGTGAAAAGGTGGTTGAATGTGATAAGATGATTAAATTTAGCTGGAACCAGATTGACGAAGAGATCGCTTTACCTACTGATAAAGTGGAAAATAAAGTTGCTGAACCCGATGTTGCCAAATTGGTTGGCGCTGCCCGCACGTATCTAAGCCGTGCAATAAAAAAATACAGGCCAGAGGACAATGAAAAGATTGTTGAACGTATCGAAACATTGATCCGTTTCAAGGCATCGGTAAAGGCAGAAACAAGGGCAAAACTAATTGAGCTGAATGTTATCAACGAAGACTCAAATCTGCTGGGCGAATGATCAGGCACAGGCAACTATTAGGCGATATCACCTTGTTTCTCGATTTCACTGTTGCCAGCCGAAACCCTTCAAATACCACGTTTGCAGCATTAAATGTTGACCGGGTACTACTCACAAACAACCACAGCAAAACAATGTATATGCGCTCAGGCACTAATGAAATGCTCGCTGTGATGAGCAACAACGCAACCAACAACCAGCGTTACGAATCCGGAACAATATTCAAAAACCATCCGGCAATAAAAATCTACAAAACGCAACTCGAAGCGATGAAACAACATTCGGCACCATGGATGATCTGATTGAAGAATACGCCGCTTTATTGCTCACCATTGATGAGATAGCCATGCTGGTCGACTTGGATCCGGCAGAATTGAGAAGGGAAATACGGTTTGGTAAAACGGATCATGCCAAAGCGTATCACCGGGGTAAGCTTAAAACAATTGTTGAAGTGCGCAAACAAACCGTAATGTTTGCTAAAAAAGGTTCGCCGGCAGCTGAGGCCCTGGTGAATGATTATATAATAAAACAAAAGCAAAATGAGTAGTAGAAAAGTAAATCTCGATAAGTTTCACGAACTCATGTTCAGTGATATCGATAAGCTTACCGAACTTAATCAGCCTGAAATACAACAGCTGCTTCGGTATCGTTTTGCTTTCACAGTACTACTCGAAAAGCCTTCCACATCGGATATTTTGCTGCGCGATGCCCTGATGAATCAATACAACATCAGTATGTCGCAAGCTTACCGCGATATTGCCAACCTGAAAATTGTGCTTCCAAACGTTCGTAATGCCGGAAAAGAGTGGATCCGCTACATTGTGAATGAGGAGCTGAAGGAGGCTATACAAGATGCAAAAACTGACGGAAAACTGAAAGAACGCATCCTTGCCATCTTGGGCCTTGCAAAATACAACAAACTCGATCAGGACGAAGCTGAAGAAATGCCCTGGGACGAAATCATACCTATTGATATTGAACCGACCAGTGATCCTACCGTGCTTGGCATCACTCCGATGGCAAATAAAGATGAAGTGATTCGTCAACTCTACGAAAAGTACAAGGGTGAAATTGAATTTGAAGATACTGACTACGAAGAAATAAAAGATGACTCAGGAAAAGAAATCAATATATTTCAATAATCCACAGCTCGAGTTCCGATACATAGCCGCACACACTTCGGTAGTTGTGGCTGGAAGGCGCACAGGGAAAAGCCATGGCATCAATGCGCCCTGGTTATTGCGTAATGTGCAGCACATGCCACGGTCCGGAGGTGGCATTGTGGGGTCAACATTTCAGCAGCTGCTTACTCGTACTTTGCCTGGCAGTTTGAAAGCCCTCGAAGATATGGGCTACAAACGAAACCTGCATTACTTTGTTGGCCGTAAACCACCTAAAAGCGCTGGTTTCAAGGAACCGGTCATTAACCCCATCAGTTATGATCATGTGGTTAGCTGGTATAACGGCTCGGTACAATACCTGATCAGTCAGGATATCCCCGGAAGTTCCAACTCACTTACTTTGCAATATTTGCTTGGCGATGAAGCAAAGTTTCTGAATTTCGACAAACTGAAAGATGAAACTTTTCCGGCCAATGGTGGTTACAAAGGCCCGTGGGCGAAATCGCCCTGGTTAAACTCGATGCTCTTTACGAGCGATATGCCAACAAGCAAAAAAGGATCATGGTTTCTGTCGTATAAAGACAAACAGGATCCGGAACTGATTGAAATGATCAAACAGCTTGTTTGGAAAATATACGAATTAAAGCAGCAACCGGCCACCGAATGGAACATCCGCAAGCTGAAAGAATATAATCTCAGGCTGGCACAGTTCCGGAGCGTGGCGGTGTATTACCGAGAGTGGAGCACTATCGAAAATGTTGAGATACTTGGTAAAAAGTACATCGCTCAAATGAAACGCGACCTGCCTCCGTTGGTATTCATGACATCGATCATGTGTATTCGACCGGGTAAGTTAAAGGACGGGTTTTATCCTGGCTTGAGAGATTTGCATTTTTACACAGCTTTCGATAACAGTTACCTGCAAAACCTTGATTATAATTTTGAGAAAGCACAGGAAGAATCGTGCTTTCAGGATGCCGATGTGGATCTCACCCGCCCGATCTGTGTTGCCTTCGACTACAATGCAAACATAAACTGGCTCGTTTGCGGGCAAGCCAACGGCACCAAAGCCAATGTATTGAAAAGCTTTTATGTAAAGTACCAACGCAAGCTGCGCGAGGTGGTTGACGATTTTTGCAAGTATTACCGAACACACCTAACCAGGGAAGTACTGTATTATTACGATAACACCGCCCTTGGCAGCAACTATGCCGTGAGCGATGAAGATTTTGCATCTGTTATCTGCAGCCAGTTCGAAAAAAACGGTTGGACGGTGCAACGTGTGCACACCGGCAACCCGCTCAAACACCACGAAAAATACCTGATCCTTGACCAGGCATTTAAAGGGCAGCGATATCTGCTACCCATGATTAATGAACCCAATAATGAAGCCCTGAAGCTTGGCCTTGAGCATACCGGTGTAAAAATTGGGCCATTGGGATTTCAGAAGGATAAAAGCGGCGAAAAACTTGCCGAAACTGAAGAAGATCTATTACAGCACCGCACCGATGGCACCGATGCTTTTGACAATCTTTTGCTTGGCATGTTCTTTTACCCGGCCAGCAACTTCTTTGGTGGCAGCTACAAAGGCAGCTCGGCGGCTATGCCAATTTAAAATCATTCTTTTGTAATTACTTGATTTTTAGTTTTAATTTTGATGGATTAACTAACTAAAAATTAAAATTATGGGACTATTCGACAATTTATTCAAATTACCTGCACAACCTGCATTAACAATTTATAAACCTTCAACGGAACATGAGGCATGGTGTGCAGTTCTTATCGGCGTTATGTCTGCAGATGGCGAAATATCAGATCAAGAAACTGATTTAGTTATGCATCAGTTAGTGTACAAAAAAAAATTCGAAGGGGTTGATATTATTTATCATTACAAAAATGCCTTTTATGCTAATTCTAAATTTGGTGGTAAGGCAATCATTGAAGAAGCTTCAAAAATTATTAGTGAAGAGTATAAAGCTACTTTATTTGCAATGGTAACTGAAATAATTATGATTGATGGCGATATTCAGGAAAGCGAAAAAAAGATACTTGAATTTGTTGCTCAATCACTTTTGATTGATGATGTTACAGCTGAAAAAATTGTTTCTGTTTTTAATATAAGATTTTATGGTAACGTTGTTATTTATAACTAAAAATTAAGGGTATGAAAAAATTATTGTTTATCCTAATGTTCTTGTTTAGTATTATGGTACAGGCTCAAATTCTTAATTATGCTGATTTATCAGTTGGACGGCCACAAGGTCCCTTTGAATCTTACATTTCTAAAACAGGTGATACTTATTCTGTTGGTGATACTTTAGTAATTGGTAATCCATCAGGAACGAATGGCCGTTTTGTTTTCATTTATGATCTTGATGTAACTGGTAGCATGTTTTACCCTAACAGTGGTATTTCACATACAAATTCAGTTATAAAAAAGATTAGAGTTGCGGGGAGTAAACGTGCCGGTTGGAAGGTAAGTTTGCAAACAAAAGGCTTAACTGGTTTAAGTAACCATTTCTTTAATTTAGAAGATGCAATTGAATCCGGTGAAGTTGTTAGTAAAGGTTTTTCGAGTGATGCTGCATTGGCAAAACTTAAAAATGAAAAGGATAAGTTAGATTTAGGTATAATTACTCAAGAAGAATTTGATAAGAAAAAGGCTGAATTGATTAAGTATATTAAATAATTCTCATAAATCACTTGCTTTTCTCGCTTTTGTAATTACATTTGCACCATCAACGCAAGTTGATAGATCAAAAAAAGCGAAATCATGTTCTTAGAATCCTTATTTTATTATTACATAACAGGTAAACCCTGTGTATTGTGCGCCACTTCGGTGGCAGGGCTTCGCCGCCTTGATCCGCAGTATACAGGGTTTTCCTGTGTAAAAATGGAGGATTTACCCAATGTTCAAAACATTGCTTAAAGGCTTGAAGCACCGCAACCGCGAAGCTCGCCTGAATCAAAAAAAACTTAATTTAAATCAGGTACTCACGTACATCACCGACGCTCCGGATTATCAGAAGCGTGCAATCCGCATTAAATTGCAGGAAGGAGGTACGATATGAAAAACGAACTTCAGATTATTACCCAGGGCAATGAAAAGTTTGTGCCAATTAAACCAATTTGCACGCAACTTGGAATCAATTATCCAACACAACTTGAACGCATAAAAAGAGATCCAATTATGGGTTCAGTTGTATCCCTGAGGGGTACAACTGGTGCCGATGGAAAGCATTACGAAATGCAGTGTATTCCTTTCAAATATGCCTTTATGTGGCTATCAAAAATCAATGTTAACAACGTTGAAGAAGAAGCCCGCCCAGGATTGGTTGCTGCCCAAACAAAAGCGTATGACCTGCTTTGGGATTCATTGGTATCGTATCAAAATTATGTTGAGTATCGTAACCACAGCATCGAGGAGCAAATTGCTGTTCGTGATGCGTACCGTATTGATTTTAACCAGGCAAAAGATCGCCTTACCGAAGCCGAACACGAACTAAAGGCACGCCTTGCTGTATCGTTCGACAACTACCTCGAAAACAGATCACAACTTCAACTCAATTTTGATGGTGGAAGCGAGGTGCAATCATGATAAAAGTTGCTAAAGTTATTATGTTTCACCAAAACACAGGGGAAAACCCTATAGATTTCAGGATGCCGGTACGCGTATTTATGAATAAACACGAGGTTGTTGATGAGGATGATAATGAAATAGTACCTGCATTTCGTTTATGGACACTTGATGTTGAGTATCTGGAAAACGATGATGATGATTATTGTTGTTTAAAGCTATCTGAACACAAAGATCATTTTATCGAACTCGTTCCGATTAGTGAAGAAAGCGAGGTGCAATCATGAACGAGAACACTGTTATAATTATTAAGGGCCGGAGCGTATCTCCGGCCTTCATATATCTGGTTAATGAACTAACCGATCATTTCGTTATCGGCGAAGACAACAAATCGATAAAAGATGATTTGTTTGAATTACTTGGATATATAGCAATTAATGCAGCCCGTAAACAACTTGATCATGATTTCACTCGCATCACGAATGCTGCCTTTTACCTTTATCGGTTTGCCGATAAAATAGGGGAACTACCTAAATCTATTAAACTTAACAATAACGATGAGGAATAAAGTATGAAGAACATTTAAGTTAGCTGCGTTGTCTTCTAACTCTTAGCGTCCCCACGCAGAAGCCTGGCCAATTGGTCAGGCTTTTTTTATGCCCTATTGTTAACTTATCATCACTACAACACTTCGTATTACTCATGTAGTTCGAATCCACACAAACAACCCCAATCATTATCTTATATTCAAATGTAATTACAAGCCTACAAAAGGCTAAACACGGCACGCCATGTTTAGATAATTTCTAAACAGGGCAGGCATATTGCGTGAAAATCCCCTTTATGTCATTACAAGGTGCCCTGAGCGCGGTGCGGGGTTTTCCGTTGGACAAAGGGAAATATTTTCCCTTTGAACCTATTAAAATGCCTGATTTTACTGAAAAACAGCATCTTTTTTTTGGGAATTATTTGAGGGCTACCCGATTACAAACGATTACATACGTATGTAAACGTTTAATATACGACTAATCAATTAGTTAGGTTGTATCTTTACGGAGTAATTAAAGCAGGGGCGCCACCTGTAGAATGCACAGTCAAATTAAGTTTCACTTCTCTTTTAAAATATGTAATTATTTGCCATCTTATGTGCTTTTTAATACTTTTACATTCCATTTGTGTTGTAAGTAACAAAGTAACTTCGTAAGATTATGTTGGAAAAAGAGTTTAAATATTATCTTGATCATCAGGATGAACTTGTTAACCTATACAACGGCAAAGTCATTGTAATAATTGGTGAGCAAGTGGTAGACGTACACGATAGCTACGAAGAAGCTATTATTGAATCTCAAAAAAAAAATGAAATAGGTACATTTCTAATTCAAGAATGTGCACCAGGTGAAGAAAACTATACCCAAAGATTTCATTCACGAGTTCGCTTTACCTAATATTTTAAAGGAAATTATATTATCAAAATATTTGCTTGTATATTAAGAGCTTCCTTCAAATGGTGGAAGCTTTTTTTATGTCCTTTTCATTTTTATTGCTCCCAATTATTTTTGAATCCTCATTAATTATTAACCTAAAGCAAAACAAAGATGAAAAATCTGCTTTTCTTTTTCGCGCTGCTCGCCCTGATGGTGATGACAGTGCCCCGGGCGGATGCCGCCGGACCTCCCGATCGCCAAAACGAAATCGTTTTGTGCGTAGATCACGCTGTTACCGTTATTTCTATTGCACCGGTTGCCTGTTTGCCGTTCGTTATTTATAGGCAGAATGACTGGCCACCGTTGCGAGTGCCTGAATTTGGTGATTGTATCGTGTTCGCTACTTATGTGATGGCTCCGGCAGATATACCGCATCCTCCTGATATAATGAAATTGAAGGTGAATGTATCTAAGATCTTACCCAATAGTCATTCAACGTTTTTGCCCGTGCTTCACCCTTCATAATTAAGTTTTGTTTGCTTGTTTTTAAAAGCCCTGCTCCGGTGGGGCTTTTTTTGTGCCTGTTGGTGTGTCCTTTCCCTACAACCACCTGCATTGTATCATTGTTTAAAATTGATCAGCAATGATTCTACTTTCAAACTTGCACAGGATGGTTGAGAAGGGCGCTTTCTCGATCGCTTTTGTGGCCGAAAAAGGCGAAATAATCCACTGCGAACATGCTATTTGCACCAGCTGGCACAGCCGGGGCCGGACAATGAATATTAAATTAATTACCAGCCGCGTGGTGCGCACGGTGCGCCGTTGCACTATCATCGCTTTTAACGATCAGGAGGTTGCATTATGAGTGATATTATTGAGGTTGGCTCGTTGAGTTATTTACCTAAAGCACAAGCAATCATCGCGCAGGGTTCGTCGGTCGATTTTTTGGAGGTGCCGACATCGACCGTTACCCTGGATAAATGGAAGATTGCGCCCTGGGGCGAAATGAATAATCTGCCTGCCGAGT
>Ga0172380_10001217_pt1 | contig 45162 bp, 40 predicted proteins | sample Leawe162metaG_FD_119747 | JGI IMG/M metagenome (GOLD analysis project Ga0172380, IMG submission 119747) | Leachate microbial communities from a municipal landfill in Southern Ontario, Canada - Leachate well 162 metaG | ecosystem: Engineered > Solid waste > Landfill > Unclassified | place...
CATCATGATCACCGGCGATCACCCCGAGACAGCACGCGCAGTCGCCGACCAAGTCGGGTTGCGGGGACCTGAAGGAGTCGTAATCGTCGGAGACGAACTCCCCAAGGACGATGAAGCACTCGGGGCACTTGTTGAGCAGCACGGCACGGTCGTCGCGCGGGTGGCCCCCGAGGACAAGCTGCGCATCGCCCGCGTTCTGCGGGAGCGTGGGCATGTCGTTGCAATGACGGGAGATGGGGTCAATGACGTACCAGCCTTGGAGGCTGCTGACATCGGTATCGCCATGGGTGCCTCAGGCACTGACGTTGCGCGCGAGGCAGCTGATCTCGTGTTGCTCGACGATCACTTCGCATCTATCGTCGCCGGCATCGAGCAAGGGCGTGCGACCTTCCTCAACACGCGGAAATTCCTGACCTACCACCTGACCGACAATGTCGCCGAGCTTGCACCGTTCGTGGTCTGGGCGGTCAGTGGAGGTTCGATTCCGCTTGCCTTGGGTGTCCTGCAGATCCTGGCCTTGGATATCGGCACCGACACCATGTCCGCAGTGGCGCTCGGTGCCGAACCGCCCGGTCGACATGTCCTGACCAGTCCACCTGTCAGTGGTCGACTTCTCAACCGCACGGTGCTGCGTCGAGCCTTCGGTCTCTTGGGGCCCACGATGGCCGCCATGAGCATGGCCGCATTCTTCGTCTCGTTCATCGCTGCAGGATGGCGACCGGGCGATGAGTTCCCAACCGGTTCCACAGCCCTTGCCGCCTCAGGAGCAGCGTTCATGGCCGTGATCTTCGGTCAAGCCGCCAATGCGTTCGCCTGCAGGAGTTCCATCATGCGACCGGGGCAACTGGGCTGGTTCACCAATCGACTGCTCCTGCCCGCTGTCGCACTCGCCATCGCGGTCTCCCTTGCTCTGCTGTTGATTCCCTCCGTTGCCGATTTCATCGGACAGGCGGCACCGCCACTCGCGGGCTGGTTGGTGGCCATGTCCACGGCCATCGTGATTCTGGGAGTTGATGCAATCGACAAGGCCCGTCGAGCTCGAGTCGATCAACGATGAGGCAGCTGCATGCGGTCACGACGTCCTCAGGCTGACAGTTCTACTGCCGATAGATTGACGTCTGTCAGCTAAAAGCCGCCCTCGCAGCATCTAGGCTGCTCACTGCCCCAGATTTGATCGGAGAACGTTGATGGTTGAAGTGCCAGGGACGCGATTCTCACGCGTCGCAGTTGTCCTGATCGGCGCACTTGCGATCCTCTTGGCAAACCTCGTCGTGGTCGATCGCGCGCAGGCCGACGGAACAACCCCCGGACCCTCGGGAATCGCTCCGACCGTGGTGAGTGCCGCGGGCGGCGAGACGATGTACGTGTGGGGCGCCAATCTGGCCAGTTCACAGGTCCAGTTGTACTGCCCTGTGCCCAACCCCATTCAGCCCCAGGCCACCTCAACTGCGTCGATCACGCCGTTCTACACCAGCGCCGACGGCACCTGGCTCGCCTTCACCATGCCCACTGCAGCTGCCCTGGGCGGAGCCAGTTCCTGCATCGCTGGAATCTCGAACTCCTCGAACACAGGAGTCAAGACCATCCTCATCGGCGGCCTGCCGACCATCACCATCGCATCCGGCAAGGCGCCGTCAGTGCTGGCAGCAACGCCGAACCTGGTGCTGGCGAATTTCGCGGCGAGTGACCAGCCCACGGTCTCCATCCCCACTGACGGCAACACGGATCTCGCGGGCGCTTCCGTTGGCGAGATGCTATGCACATCAAATCGTGGCGGCGCATACGCCACCACGAACGCAGCGATCCCGACGGCTGGCAAGATTCAGATCTACCCGTACGCGCTCAGTGCCAGTGGTGCAGCCGTGAATTCCTGCGCCATGGTCGTGACGCTCGGACCGACCAGCAAGTACGCCAACAAGACCATCCTGGTTCCCGGAACGGCACCCCAAGGAACCGATGCACGATTGGGTTCCACCTACGCCATCGGCTACAAGCCGCCGTACACCGGACCCATCCGCATCAACGTTGTGAACACCACTGGGGTCCCTGACAACCAGCTGTATGTCTCCGTCGCCGGGGATACCAGCAAGGGCGGGACTGCCTCGGGATTCCCTGGCGTCAACACCGCCACGCTTGTGACCCAGCCCTTCACCGGACTGGTCAACGGGGCTGGCGGCCCCACCTACAACAGTGCCACGCACTCTGCATACTTCGAAGTCACCAACGGCATTGATTCAGGCAACGTCTATCTCTCCGAATCAACCACCACCATGGTGAAGGGAAAGCCCGTCACGACGAACATCTCCAGCAGTTCGAGTGCGCCACCAAGCCCGCTGACCTCGCCCTATCGGTATGCGATGGTGGAGTTCACCTACGACGGCAACTTCTATGAGGACCTGACGCTGATCGATCAGGTGGGCTACTCGATGTCCTCGGCGTTGTACACCGATGCGGCGGGAACCAAGCTCTTCCCGAACTCGAATCGCAGTACGGGTTGCCTCAATACCCTCGTGGGCGGAATCGAGCGGAATGTGCCGGCCGCCGCCTGGTCCACCGCGCAGCCGGACGGCACGGGTGGTCTGCTGCGTCGGGATGCCAATGGCGTGGTCATCGGCTACGTCGGGGCAGCAAAGAAGCCTGCCCTTTACATGACGAACCAGGTCACGGCGTACGCGAGATACGTGCAGTCACTCACTCCGTTGACGATCCGTGACAAGCACAATGCGGCGAATCAACCAGGAGAGTTCGACTACACGGCTGCCTACGGTGCGAATGACACCTGGACGCTCAGCGGCTCCATGATGTCGAGTGCCTCGACCCCCGGACCGACACTGCAGGTCGAGGGCGCGAGCATCTATGGCGCAGGCTCGAACGGCGGCACGGGCTATGCCATGTATGGCGAGGATGGTCCCTTCCGCGTGCAGATCCCCCAGACAGGCGGGGGGCTCAAGGACTACGGCTGGGGCAACGGCTCGCAGGTCGCGGGCACCGGCTACCAGGATCTGGTCAAGACCATCTACCGCGACTTCATCGCCGGATTCGCCTATGGCTACTGGGGAAGCAAGTACCCGCAGCCCCCAGTGCCAGGCGTGATCTCCGGATCGAGCACAGGTCCGCAGGCGACCTACTTCACGATGGATCCGAGCCTGCATGCATACGCGAAGGCCGGTGCTCCCAGCGCCACTGCCGCCTGGAATGCCTACGACCAGCTCGTCCGCCTGTCATCGACGGGAGACGGTGGCGCGAGTGGCGCCTACGGAACGGCATACAGCGACACCTTCCTCGACAGCGCACTGAGCCCGGCCATCGGCACGAATGCTGCCCGTTCCTGGCAGATAGTGCTGGGCGATCCGCAGTACTGCGCTCAGCTCAAGCCCAGCCCGCAGACCCTGCGCCTCTCGCCTGGCAGTGCCATCACGGTTCTGCCGGCCGGACAGCAGCCACCTGCAGGTGTGAACACGGACTATGTGACCCCGACTCCGGTTCATTTCACCTCGGCGGTCACCTACACGATCAAGCCCGACCTTCCTGCAGGACTCCACTTCGATGTCCACACTGGTGTGATCTCCGGAACTGCGCAGACGGCAACGCCGAGGAGGATCTACACGCTGACAGCCTCGGACGGTACGAATGCGGCCACCGCCTATGTGACGATCGTCGTCGGTGACTACTCGATCACCCCAGTGCAGCAGAACATTGCCGGAACCATCGGTCAGGATGTCACCACCACTCAAGGACCTCCGGTGGCCTACACCCTGGGAACGGCCTGGGCCACGCCGGTGACGTTCACTGTCGCACCTGCACTCCCTGGCACGCTGGTAATGAACCCTGCAACCGGCTTGATCACCGGAAATCTGCCGAGCAAGGCGTCGGTCGCACAGGCGTACACGGTGACAGCAACCGACTCCAAGGGCGGAAACGCCACCTCAACAGTCTGGGTCACGACCATGGGTGCCCTGACGCCAGCACAGCAGACCGTGCAGGGTGTAGTGGGTCAGGCGATCAGCAGGACCAAGGCCCTTGCACCCAGTGGATTCGCCGGTGCGCAGCTGACGTACGCGATCGTCGGAGCCAATAATCTGCCGACTGGACTCAGCCTCAACCCGACGACGGGAATCATCTCGGGCACGCCCCAGGCGACCCAGAAGAGCACGACTGTCTTCATCCAGGGCACCTCGACTGCCGGTACCGTCGGCAAGGCCACCGTGTCGATCAGCGTGAGCAATCAGCCGTCTTCCTCGCCCAGGGCCACGCCGACGACAGCGCCGACTGCCGCCCCTACGCCATCGCACTCAGTGACACCGACTGCGAGCCCCACGCCGACGCGCACGGCGACTCCCACATCGACTCCAACCCCGACCACGAAGCCAACGCCCGCACGCACCGTCACTCCTACGCCCGCGGCTTCGCCAACTCCCACCTGTACTCCACCGGCGATCTGGATCGCGTCATTGCAGCAGTGCGCCTCGATCGCCTAGGTGGGCAAACTGGGTATTCAACTGCCTGGTTCCTCTGCGGGTCCAACCTGATCCGCAAGCCATTCCATGACTGTCCGGATGGCACGCCAGTCTGCTCTCACATGGGTGAGCAGCTTGCGTGTTCCGATCCACGGCTCCCCTTCGTACTCGCGCATCATGGTGAAACGCCTGAATCGCATGAGTTCCAGCCGCGGGTGGTCAGCGTCCACGCCACGTGGGCGAGTCTTGACCGGATCGCCGTCAATGGTCAATCTCCTGCCAAGAGCCTTGATCAAGCGCTCCAACTCCGCACCCGCAGGACCTTCGACCGCGTTTCGGTAGCGATGGATCTGCTGTCCTTGTGGCGCATACCAACCACCACCGACCATGAGTCCCGCAGCTGACACCTGGATGTAGTAGCCCATGGCGTCTTCAATCTCGATGACAGCGCCCTGATGCTCCTTGATCGGCGACTTGTCCTTCGAGAATCGTGTATCCCGGTGCGGACGGAACAGATGTCCATTTCCGAACTCATCCTGAAGCTCGGCGAGGAGATTCACGAGTGGGTCTCGGACACTCGTCTCATAGTCACCCTTGTGGGCCGACCACCATTCACGCGTGTTGTTGGTGGCGAGCACTCGATAGAACTCAAAGGCCTCGACGGGGATCCCCTGGAACTCAGTGGTCATGCTGCCGGAGTATGCCACTGCGGCTTAGGCTTGCTGATGACCATATGCAACGCAAACGTAGGAGCCAGGCGAGACGGATGACCTTCGACGCCCCGATTGCACGCGACCGTTGGCATCACCGCACCTTCGCCTCCCTGACCAACCGCAACTTCCGGAAGTTCTTCATCGGTCAGGCAATCTCGCTCAGCGGGACCTGGATGCAATCGGTGGCACTGGCCTGGCTGGTGCTGCAGTTGACCGGATCGGCGACCTGGATCGGTCTGGCGATCGCGATCCAGACCCTTCCGGTGCTCCTGCTGGCCCCATATGCCGGAGTCATGGTCGACCGGTTCAACAAGCGCAGACTGCTCATTGGCACCCAGGTCGTTGCTGGCCTGCAGGCCTTGGCTCTGGGACTGCTGACGATCAGTAGCGACGTGAACATGCAATGGGTCATTGCACTGTCGATCACCCTTGGGCTCGTCAATGCCATCGACAACCCATGCCGTCAGGCGTTCGTACGCGAGATGGTCTATGCCGAGCATGTGCAGAACGCCGTGAGCCTGAACGCGGTGCTGGTGAATATCGCACGCGCTGTAGGTCCGGCGATCGGGGGAATTCTCATTGCCACACTCGGTGTCGGCACCTGCTTCATCGTCAATGCAGCCAGTTTCGTGGCAGTGATCATCGCCTACGCAAGCATGCACCGCAGTGAGCTTCACTCAACGGGACCGGTGGCGCGGGCGCCCGGCCAATTGCGTGCCGGCCTGGCCTATGTCCGCGGCAATCGAGAACTGCTGATCCCACTGATGATGATGGCCATCGTCGGCACCCTCACGTATGAGTTCCAGGTCGTCCTCCCTGCCTTCGCAACCGACACGTTCGGCAGTGACGCAAGAGGATTCGGCTGGATCACCGCCGCGATGGGAGTCGGGGCCGTCATCGGCGGGTTGATCACCGCCGGGCAGACGAGAGTGGGGATTGGCTACCTGGCGCTCGCATCCGCCGCCTTCGGTCTCTCCGTAGCACTCACTGCGATCTGTCCGAATGAGGTGCTTGCCGAGGGTGCCCTGCTGCTCGTCGGCGCTTCGAGCATCTGGTTCCTGTCGACAGGGAACGCGACCCTGCAACTGGCCGCGTCGCCCGAGATGCGCGGACGCGTCATGGCACTGTGGACGGTGGCATTCATCGGAACAACGCCCATCGGTGGACCAGTGATCGGATGGATATCCGAGAATGCCAGCCCTAGGTGGGGACTGCTCGCGGGCGGGGTGGCCGCATTGATCGCCGCGCTCATCGGGATGCAATCCATCCGACGCAATCGTGGTGGACTGCTCGCCTAGCCGTCACCCCGGCGTGCTGTTGTCTGTACTGAAGAGCTTCCTTACACAACCCAAACGCTGTCTCGCACGATCCCTCACATAGCCTCGCCAATCTGCGCCTATGACTTCTCGACCTGCCTGGCTCTCGCGCCGCCCACGACTGCTGTCGGGACACGGACGCTGGCTCAACATCACTCTCATCGGCGTACTGGTGCTCATTCTCGTCGGCGGCTGGTTCTGGCTGTTCAAGGACAAGGCCGTTGCGGTCAGCAACCGCACTGCAACAGTGGCCCTCGGTTCAGTGGCGTCGACCGTCACTGCATCAGGAACCGTCGAGTCCTCCGGCAACTACGCACTCAGCTTCGCGACCAATGGGACAGTGACGAAGGTCTATGTCAAGACCGGCCAGAAGGTCAAGGCAGGTGCTCCCCTGGTCAGCGTCGACAGCACCACCGCCGCGCAGCAACTCGCGACCGCGACTACGAGCTACGCACAGGCAGTGGCCAGCAACAGCCAGAACACGATGACGCTCACATCGGCCCAACAGTCACTCGCCGACGCCAAGACCAACGCCGTCACCAATGCCACCTCGTATCAGCAGGCAGTCGACAAGGCGCAGCTGGATCTGGACAGTGCTACAGCCGGTGCCTCCGCTGCCTGCCTCAACCCGGCCAGTCAGCCCACCACCACTGACTGCGCCAACAGCCAGGCCTGGGCCACCCTGCGCAACCTCGAGGCCGGGATCACCACAGCGACCCTTGATCTGCAGAAGTCACAGTCCCAGGCAGCGCTGAACCTCAACGCCTACAACGCGGCCATCAGCCAGGCGACAACGTCTGACGCGTTGGTCAATGCGAACAATGCCAAGGACAAGGGCGTGCTTGCAGATCAGGCGGCCATCAACAGTGCGCAGACGAACCTGTTCAAGGCGAATGTCGCCCTCCTTCAGCAGAAGGACACGCTCACGAGGGCAGTGGTGTCGGCCCAGCAGACGTACAACGCTGCCATGCTCAATCAGCAGAAAGGCACCGAACAGGACCGCCAGGCAGTCAGCAAGGCGGAGCAGGCGCTGAAGAGCACCGAGGCATCCTCCTCGCTCCCGAAGAATCTGGGCGTTGCCAGCGTTGCCGCAGCATCCGAGGAGGCTGCTCGTCTGCAACTGGCAAATGCACATCGCGCCTATGACGCCACGACCCTGCGCTCACCGGTAGCAGGAACCGTCGGGGCAGTGGACGCGACTGTCGGTCAAAGCTCAGCCTCCAGCAATTCATCGTCAGCCAGCAGTGTCGTAACGATCGTGGGCCGGGGCGCGCTCGACGTGACCGCGAGCTTCAACGAGTCCGATGCGGCCAAGGTCAAGGCAGGACAGTCGGCAACCATCTCCTTCACCGCACTGCCCGACACCACGGCAACAGGCAAGGTGATCAGCGTCAGCCCGATCGCGTCAACCAGCGATGGACTGACCACCTACCCGGTGATCATCTCAATCACGGACGCACCTGATGGAGTGCTGGCAGGCATGAGCGCGGATGTCTCAGTGACCACCTCTGAGGCAACGGATGTGCTCGTCGTGCCAAGCACCACTGTCACCTCGCTTGGCGGCACTACCACCGTGACCGTGGTCAAGGGCGAGACCGAGACCATCACCCCTGTCACCGTGGGCGTGAAGGGTGACTCCACGAGTGAGATCACCTCCGGGCTGAAGGCCGGTGACATCGTGGTAGTTCCAACCGCAGTCTCGTCAACGACATCGAATGGGTTCCCTGCAGGAGGCATTCCTGGCGGAGGTCTCGGTGGAACGGCGCTGGGTGGAACTCGAATCGCAGGGCGCGGCTAGCCATGGGCAGCGCGGAGCCAGTCATCGCATTGCGAGGCATCACGAAGGTCTACGGCCAGGGAGAGGCCGAGGTTCGCGCACTCGATGGTGTGAGCCTCACGATCCACCCAGGTGAGTTCGTCGCGATCATGGGTGCCTCAGGATCGGGCAAGTCGACGATGATGAACATCATCGGCGCCTTGGACGTCGCCACTGCAGGCACCTACGAGCTTGATGGCATCAACATCGAGCAGCTCAACGACGATGCCTTGTCCGTGGTGCGCAATCGCAAGATCGGCTTCATCTTTCAGTCGTTCAACCTGATTCCGCGGACGAGTGCACTGGCCAATGTCGAACTACCCCTTGCCTACCGCGGCATCAATCGAGCTGACAGACGCCGTCGCGCGGAGATCGCCCTCACTGCCGTTGGCCTGGCCGGACGGGCAAGCCACCAGCCCAATGAGCTTTCGGGTGGGCAGCAGCAGCGCGTCGCCATCGCTCGCGCCTTGGTCACCAATCCTTCGCTGATCCTGGCCGATGAGCCAACGGGCAACCTTGATTCGTCAAGCACAGCTGAAGTCCTGCACCTGCTGGACGAGACCCATCGGCGCGGGAACACGATCGTGCTGATCACCCATGAGGACGAAGTGGCGGCACGAGCCAGCAGGATCATCCAACTCATCGATGGTCGTATCCACAGCGACGAGCTGGTGCGCGCATGATCCTTCGCGAATCCTTCGGCCAAGGGCTCACCGGTGTCCGCCAGAACAAGCTGCGGTCCAGCCTCACCGTGCTCGGCATCCTCATCGGCGTCGCCGCTGTGATCGTGCTGCTCGCCGTGGGCAATGGCTCGTCTCAGGCCGTTGCGAACAGCATCGAGAAGCTCGGCACCAACTCAGTGTCGATCCTGCACGGAACCTTCCGTACCCCAGGGAGCAGTACCAGTGGCTCACTTCAGAAGGACCTCACTGTCGCAGATGCAGAGGCGTTGATGGACTCCACGAATGCGCCCAGCGTGAAGAGCGCCTCGCCGGTCAAACAGGCCAGGAGCGTCGCCTGCACCTATGCAGGGACCACGCACAGCACATCCATCACGGGAACCTGGCCATCGTATTTCGAGGCGTCGAACAGCAAGGTGACCAACGGCAACTACTTCACCAATGACGATGTGATCAACGGGGCGCGTGTCATCGTCATAGGACAGAGCGTCGCCGAACAGGTCTATGGCACCGTCGACCCGATTGGCACCACCCTCAAGTGCAGCGGAACCCCCTTCACCGTTGTCGGCGTACTCGAGAAGAAGGGCGGATCCGGATTCCAGGATCCGGACGATGTGGCCATCGCTCCCCTGACCACTGTGCAACGACAGTTGACCGGGTATGGATCCCTGGACTCGATCACTGCCCAGGCCGTCAGCGCCGACGCATCTGATGCCGCCCAGTCGGAGATCTCCACGATCCTCGATGCACGACACGGAACGAGCGCGACCAATCGCGACTACCAGGTGCTGAACCAGGCAAGCCTGCTCACGACGACCAGCGACAGCAATCAGGTATTCACCGTGCTCCTTGGAGCAGTTGCTGCCATCAGCCTTCTCGTTGGCGGCATCGGCATCACGAACATCATGCTGGTCTCGGTCACCGAGCGCACTCGCGAGATCGGCATTCGCAAGGCGATCGGCGCCAATCGTTTCACCATTCTTTCCCAATTCCTCATAGAAGCCACCCTGCTCAGTGTTATCGGAGGCGTCTCAGGCGTAGTCGTAGCACTGGTCGTATCAAAGTTCCAGATTGCCGGAGTGCAGCCAATAGTGATGCCCCTGTCCGTCGTGGGTGCATTCGTGGTGTCCGTTGCCATTGGCCTGTTCTTCGGCAGTTATCCCGCCAACCGCGCAGCTCAACTGCGCCCGATCGAGGCCTTGCGACATGAGTGATGAATATGTGCCAGAGTCCGTGGCCAACCAGGCAGAACTCGAGGTACTTGCCAATGAGCAATTCAACGATGACGTTGACCTGCATCAATTGATTGAGAAGCAGCAGCGAGGGTCCTTGCCCCGCGGCACGAAGGTGCTGGTTGGAGCCATCGCTGTCGTTATCGCATTCTTTGCCGGATCCCTCGTGCAGCAGCATTTCGGCCAGACGAGCACAGGTCAGCCTGGCTTCCCTGGAGGCGCAAATTTCGCGGCCTTGCGGGCTCAGGGTGGTGGTTTCCCCGGTGCGGGGCTGACGGGGGCCAATCCGTCCGCATCAGGCAGCGGTCAGGCGACAGCAGAACTTGCCAGTGCCGGCGTCACCGTCGGATCAGTGACCCTTGTCGATGGCAATCATGTCTACGTCACCTCGAGCACCGGAGCAGTCACCAAGGTCAACCTCACCGACAGCACATCGATCACGGTCAGCTCCAAGGCAACTGCCAAGCAGCTCAAGACCGGTCAGCAGGTCGTCGTGCGCGGCACCACTGCCACTGACGGCACTGTGACCGCAACGGTCATCACCCAGGGCTCACTCTCAAACAGCACATCAACCACGGCGAACGGAAACTGACCATGCGCATGACGATGACCCACAAGGCCCTTCTCCCCATTGGCGCAATCGCGCTTGCTGTCCTGCTGTCCGGCTGCGGGGGCTCCTCGGATGAGAATGAGACCCAGGCAGCCCCTGCTGCCGGAACAGTCACCTCTTCACAGGCTCCGGACTCGACACAGGGCCAGCAGGACCAATCAGCCCAGCAAGATCAATTACGCACGTGCATGTCCAAGCAGGGCATCACGCTGCCAAGCCGAGCATCTGGAGATGCGGCGCAACCGCCTGCTGGTACCACGGCTGCTCCCGGGAATGGACCCAACCCCGGACAGGGACAGCCAGGTCAGCTCCCTGATGGTGTCGATCAGCAGCAGTTCCAGAAGGCCATGCAGGCATGCGGGGGCTTCACCGGAGGATTCGGCGGGCCCGCGGGTGCCACTGGCCGCAACAGTGTCGAGTTCAAGGCCTATGAGTCCTGTCTGGCCGACCACGGAGTGAAGACGTCAACGAACTCCGCACGGCCGTCATTCAATTCAGCTGATCCGACTGTCGCCAGCGCGATGAGGACCTGCGCTCCCCTGCGGCCCAAGCTCGGCGCGCAACCCTCGTCGTCGCCAACGAGTTGATGAACAGCCTCCCGGGATCATGGATTGTCGCCATGACGCGGAATTCCATGGATACCTGAGTTGAGCAAGTATCGTTCACCTGTCAGTTCAAGAGCCCTTGGCGGCGAGTCGCTCTCCTGATTCGAGCCATTGACCAGGGAGCGTGAAACGAGAGTGTCCAAGTCAACGTGGTATCTCATAGGAATCGGCTGCTTCATCGTCGCCGTCATCGCCGGCATCGTCAGTGTCATCACCGGCGAGGGGACCTGGACGAATATCGCGATCCCATTCGCGCTCGGCGCGATGGTCGTGGCGTTTTGGTCGCGAATACGAAAGGGTTGAATCGCACTCTCATCGATTACTTGAGATGCGCATGAAACCATTCGACGACGGCTACAAGGGCTTGTGCGAGACCCGGATCCGAATCCAGGTCATTGTGGTCGGCACCGATCACGAGATCCCATCGCTTCGTGCCTGCAAGGGCGCGAAAGACCGGCTCAACCGTCTCGACCGGAGCCGTGTCGTCGTCCTCACCGTTGATGAGCAATGTCGCGCAGTGCCCTAGATCAGAAGCAGCGGCTTCCGGATGGAAGGCGAGCATCCGATCGATACTGGCCAGATAGAACTGGGACTTCCCAAGCCCATCAGCTCCCTCCAATGCGCTGGTCCCACCCTGGCTGGCCTGCAATTCGGCATAGGCCGACTCGAACTTGGGGCTGAACGGGAAGATCTCGCCGATGTCGACGACCTCTGGCGACTGACCAGCAGCAATCCGGCTGCGTTCCTGATCAAGCCGATGCCGCAGCTCAACCCATGCCCACGCAGGTCGGGCAGCACGCAGCATGTCCGAGCCCGAACCTGGGCCCGAGACGCTGACAAGCGCCCGGATCCGTCGATCACTTGCAGCGACATGCACGGCTACCGGTCCCCCGTAGCTGTGACCGTAGATGCCCGCCCTTGTCGGATCGATCTCCGATCTGGCGAGCAGGGCCTCGAGTGCGTACTTTGCGTCGGCGACTCGCGCAGTCGGATCAATCCACCCTCGTTCACCGGAGCTGTCCCCAAAGCCGCAATAGTCGAAGCGCAGCGAAGCGATGCCGCCACTCGCAAGTGCATGGGCGACCTCAGGCAGCACCAGATTGCGCACTCCGGAAAGCCCTTGGCACAGCAGCACTGCTGGCCTGCGTCCCTGGCCTGTCGGCAGACAGAATGTCGCAGCCAGAGTCTCGCCATGTGCATTCCGAAAACGCAGTTCAGTCTCCTCAGATGCCATGGCGCAACGGTATCCACCTCGATCCGTAGCATGCATGGCATGACCTTCATTGATTTCGACGACTCCGCCGATCTGGACAGCATTCGGCTGCTCGGCGATGCCCTGCGTGGAGTGCAGGATCGCGTTGCCGCCACGGGCGCACCCAGTTCGATCGCTGCAGAGGCGGCCCTGCTTCTCGATCAGGCGTCCGCGCTGCTCGATCCCTTCCGCTACCAGGCGGCAATTGACAAGTCCTGGGATGACGTCAAGCGGTCACCCGGGAGCAGGACTCTCAATCCCCGAATGACCGACGTCGTGTGGTCCGAGGAACGCCTGCACGCGAAAGTCACGTTCACGAGCTTCTACCTCGGAGGCAATGGGGCGGTTCATGGCGGCGCGATTCCCTGCCTCTTCGACCAGATTCTCGGTCAGGTCGCCAATCACGGTCGGCCCATCTGCCGTACCGCGTATCTCAATGTGGACTACCGGAGCGTGACGCTCATCGATCATGAACTTCGTGTCGAGGCGTATCTCGAGAGCATCGACGGTCGCAAGCGCTTCGCCTACGCAGCCTTGTACGACGGTGACATCCTGACCGCGGAAGCGCATGGCCTGTTCATCGAATTGCGTGAAGGTGCTGCATAGGAACTCTGTGAAACACATGTGAATTTGCGCAGTCCCCCTAGGGATTTCGCCGTTCCCACCTCGCTTTACCTGAACTTAGCCATTTCTTGGTTCACAGATCGGTCGCCCGAACGCAGACTCCCGATAAGGCACAACAACGAAGAGGGAGTTCGACATGAAGGTTCAACGCATATTCGCAACCACGGCAGCTGGACTCGCACTCGTCGCTTCGGTTCCTCTGGTGGCATCTGTCGCATCCGCCGACAACAACGGCCGGGACCATGGTCGAGAATCCAGCAGTCATTCGCAGAAGTTCACGGTGAAGGTCACGCTGACGCAGGCGCAGTACACAGTGATCGCCGCGGCCCGCAAGACCTACCTCACCACCGCGGCCTCCGTGAATACGACGCTGCACAACGCGCTCGTGCAGGTTCAGATTGACATCTCCGGAGCCACCAGCGCTCAGAAGCTCGCCCTGGTCATTGCCCAGGACGCATTCGAGTTCGCCAGTCAGAGCGGAGTGGACACCGCTGCGACCCGCACCGCGCTTGATCAGGCACAGGCCGCGTACCAATCAGCGGTGACGGGTGCGCGAAGCGCCGCCCAGGCCAAGACAGCAGCGGCCAAGACTGCAGCCAGTACGGCGCTGGACAAGGCTCGCACTGATTACCAGGCCGCAGTTACCGCTGCCTTCCCTTCGGGAACTGTCGTGCCGAAGGATCTCTTGAATCCGCCACACCAGAACTTCAAGTGGATGCATGAGAATGAGAGCTGGAATTCGATGCTGAACAGTCAGGGCCTTCACCTTGGCTTCGGCAATTTGAACCATAGGTAGTCGCTTGGGTCGAAGTGAGAGTGAGGGGCGAGCCCATCGGGCTCGCCCCTCACTTTGCGCGTGGGATCACTTGGTGGTGAAGGTGGCCTGAGTGGAACCCTTGATACCGCGAAGGGTCAACTGGCCACCCTCGCGGGTGTAGCTGCTCGACTTGCCCAGCGCAGTGAAGAAGTTTTGCTCCATGGTCATCACCTCTGGAGCGCAGGCCATCATCGTTGACGCGACCGGCCCTATCCAGATGACATGCTTGCCGCGAGTCGAGTATCTGGCGCTGTAGTTGTTGCATCCACCAGAGCCCGTTAGCCGGCCATTGGCGCCGAAGTTCGCCGTGATCGCGGCAACCGTGCTGTCACTCACCACGGCCTGCTTGCCGTTGTTGACTCCGGTGGCCTGCCACGACGTACCGGGCAGACCGACTTCCGTTGCCTTGTAGGAGAGCTGGGTCGCATGTCGAGCGTCCTTGAGGACAAGCAATGCCACTGCGGGTGCTGTCGCTGTCTGGTCGGACGAGAACGTCACGATCTTGGGGAAGGCAGCCAGCACTGCCGACTCCTGCACTGCAAGGTCACCCGGGCAGGCCCTCAAGGTCATCGGGCCGATCTTGATCGAGAGTGAATTGCCTGACTGCGTGTACGTGCCATTGAAATTGTTGCAGCCCGTTGAGCCAGATACGGAACCACCGGCGATGAAGCGCAGGGTGGCGGCGGCCGAGGCCACCGCATTGGCCCGCTTTCCGCTGGCCGATGCATATGCACTGAGGGTCCAGGTGGACCCTGAGAGCGTGGTGATCGGCGCCGGTGCGGGTGCAGCCAATGCGATTGAGGAACCCAATGACGCCGTAGTCGCCACGGCAACTGCGAGTATCGTGAATCTGCGGGTCAACGGGCTCATGCGAAGTGACATGATTCGAGGATAATTCAGGGATGCAGGCATCCCATGCTCATGAATGCAAAAGATTCGCAACTGTTATGTTCGATGTGGACAGTTCCGTCACTCACTCGTACGGTCAATGCATGACGTTGCTCACGCGCCGAATGCATGTGGATCTCATGCGCGCGTCCTCCATGCGCTGTCGCTAGTCGCCCCCCCCCTCAGGCGACCCAACCCCTCACGCTGCCGATGGCATGCCATCGGTGTTCGTATCTGCCCCCAAGATCAGAAGGACCCCCATGAGCACTGCAACAGGCCCAACACGCGCGACCAAGTCCCATGGCCAGTGGGCGGTTGATGGCAAAGCCCCGCTCAATGCCAATGAGGTCATGAAGCAGGAGGGCGACGGCCTTGCCGTGCGCGAGCGGGTCGAGTCCATCTATTCCAAGCAGGGCTTTGACTCGATTCCCGGCGACGATCTGCGTGGACGACTGCGGTGGTGGGGCCTGTACACCCAGCGCAAGCCAGGAATTGACGGTGGCCGCACTGCTGCACTGGAGCCAGAGGAGCTCGAGGACTCCAACTTCCTCATGCGGGTGCGGTCAGACGGCGGACGCCTGACCCTCGAGCAGCTGCGCACCATTGCGACTATCTCGACTGAGTTCGCCCAGGACACCGCAGATGTCACGGACCGTCAGAACATCCAGTTGCACTGGATTCGCATCGAGGACGTTCCTGAGATCTGGCGGCGCCTGGAATCTGTCGGCCTCTCCAGCGCCCAGGCCTGTGGCGATGTTCCCCGCGTCATCCTGGGTTCACCGGTTGCTGGGGTCGCGGTCGACGAGATCATCGACGGCACCCCCGCGATCGAGGAGATCCTGCGTCGCTACCTGCTCGATCCGGAACTGTCGAACCTGCCACGCAAGTTCAAGTCGGCGATCAGCGGCTCACCGCGGCTCGATGTCGCACATGAGATCAATGACATCTCCTTCGTCGGCGTGGTGCACCCCGAGCACGGTCCGGGATTCGATCTGTGGGTCGGTGGCGGCCTGTCGACGAATCCCCATCTTGCTGTTCGCCTGGGTGCTTGGGTCCCGATCGATGAAGTGCCCGATGTCTGGCTCGCGGTCGTCCGGATCTTCCGCGACTACGGCTACCGTCGCCTGCGCACCAAGGCACGCTTGAAATTCCTGGTCTCGGACTGGGGTGCCGAGAAGTTCCGCGAGGTTCTTGAGACCGAGTACCTGGGTCGCACGCTGATCGATGGCCCCGCGCCCTCAACCGCCGCCCAACGCGACCATGTCGGCGTCTTCCCACAGACGGACGGCCGCGTGTACGTGGGTGCAGCTCCAACCGTGGGTCGACTCTCTGGATCGCGCCTGCATGCCCTTGCCGACCTCGCCGAGGTCGCTGGCTCAGATCGGGTACACCTGACCGCCGATCAGAAGGTAGTCGTGCTCAATGTCGATCCTGCTCGGGTCGATGCGCTTGCGACCGGACTCTCCGGGATCGGCCTGGAGGTCCACCCGACGCAGTTCCGACGCAGCACCATGGCATGCACCGGCGTCGAGTACTGCAAGCTCGCCATCACCAACACCAAGGACCGGGCAACCGCACTGGTCGGCGAGCTCGAGGCCCGATTCCCCGAGAACACCCTGCCGCTGGCCGTGCACGTGAATGGCTGCCCGAACTCCTGCGCACGCATTCAAGTCGCTGACATCGGGCTCAAGGGCATGCGTGCACTGGATGCCGACGGCAACGACGTCGAGGGATTCCAGATCCATCTCGGTGGTCGCCTCGGCCAGGATTCCGGCTTCGGCCGCACGGTCAAGGGCCTGCGCCTGCCTGCCGACGATCTGCCCGACTACATCGAGCGGGTCTTCAAGCGCTATGTCCAGGAGCGCGACGGCGAGGAGACCTTCAGCCATTGGGCTCTGCGAGCCGACGACGAGGCCATCAGATGACCGTCGTGCAGCAAAGTGACGCCCGGGTCCTCCAGGCGGTAGCTCGCTATGCCACGGCAGGCCTCCAGGGCGCCGATGCTGCCGAGGTGATCCGCTGGGCGGCCGACTCCTTTGCCGGCCGCGTGGTCGCAACGCAGGCGATGGCCAACACCACGATGTCGCATCTCATCTCGACCATCGCGCCGGAGATCCCAGTGGTGTTCCTCGACACCGGGTATCACTTCCCCGAGACCATGGCTACTCGCGATGACCTGATGGCCCGCACCAACATCAACCTGATCACGATCACGCCGGTGCAGTCCGTCGCAGAGCAGGACGAGCAGTACGGCAAGGATCTCTGGGCACGCGACCCGGACCTGTGCTGCCAGTTGCGCAAGGTCCTGCCGATGGAGGAGTCACTCATCGGCTATGAGGCGTGGATCACCGGATTGCGCGTCGCATCGTCGACGAGCCGCGAGGAGGTTCCAGTCGTGCAGTTCGACGAGAAGCGCGGAGTGCTGAAGATCTCGCCGATGCTCCACTGGACCGATGAACAGCTGCTGCAGTACACCCTTGAGAACGATGTGCCTGTCAATCCATTGATGTACCAGGGCTACCCGTCGATCGGCTGCGCACCCTGCACCGCACGCGTCGAGGCCGGCGATGACCCTCGTTCGGGTCGCTGGAAGGGCCAGGACAAGATCGAATGCGGGCTGCATACGTGAGCAGCTACCCACTTTCGCTGAACCTGGCTGGCAAGAAAGTGGTGGTCGTAGGAGCGGGCCAGGTGTCCTCCCGTCGCCTGCCCGCCTTGATCGACGCCGGTGCATGCATCACGGTCATTGCAGATGTCGTCGACCATCGCATCGGCGATCTGGCTGCAAGCGGCCAGATCCAACTGCAGGAGCGCAAGTATGTGCCGGGGGACCTCGATGGTGCCTGGCTGGTGCACGCATCCACGAATATCCCCGCCGTCAATGAACGAGTCGCTGCCGACGCCGACCGGCAGGGCACTTGGTGCATTCGCGCTGACAATGCTCTGCTCTCCGAGGCCTGGACCCCAGCGTCAACGCGAGTCGACGATGTCACCGTTGCCGTCACTGCAGGCGGCGATCCGCGACGCGCAACAGCAATTCGCGATGCAATCGCGACCCAACTGACCGAAGGCACCCTTCCCATCCGCCGGGTGCGCCCCGCCGACGGCCATGTGGTGCTCATCGGCGGTGGCCCAGGCGATCCAGATCTCATCACCGTGCGTGGCCGACGGGAACTGGCCAAGGCCGATGTCGTGGTGTTCGACCGACTCGGGCCCTCATCCTTGCTCGACACCCTGGCCAGCGACGTGGAGCTCATCGAGGCAGGCAAGCGCCCCGGTCATCACACCCTCACCCAGGACCAGATCAATGCGGTGATCGTCGATCGAGCCCTGCAGGGCAAGAGGGTCGTGCGCCTCAAGGGTGGCGATCCCTTCGTCTTCGGTCGCGGATCCGAAGAGGTCCAGGCCTGCGCTGCGGCAGGCGTCACGGTCGAGGTCATTCCCGGCATCAGCTCCGCTGTTGCCGGCCCTGCCGCCGCCGGCATTCCTGTCACGCATCGTGGCCTGGCCAATGGCTACGCCGTGATCACCGGGCATCAGCTCACGGATCTGCCTGCACTGGCGCAGCTGGACCTGACACTGGTGGTCCTCATGGGCGTTGCCACCCTCGCTGAACTGGCATCCGGGCTGATCGGCGAGGGAAAGCCGTCGTCCACCCCCGTCGCCGTGATCGAGCAGGCATCCACTCCCTTCCAACGGGTAACCGTCGGCACCCTCGAGACGATCGCCGTGACTGCATCGTCGGCCGGGGTGCGCAACCCCGCAGTCATCGTGATCGGTAACGTGGTGTCGGTGCCGCACCTCCTTGCAGCTGAAACCGCTTTCGCGCAGGCGATGAGCGAGCGATGAGCGAGCGATGAGCGAGCTCGTCGTGCTGCTGGCACATGGCAGTCCCGACGAACGATCAAGCCTGGCTGCAGTCGACGTTGCAGAACGCTTCGAGAGCTTCCTTGACGGACCGATCGTGCGCATCGCCTACCTGCAGCACAACTGGCCGACGCTGACTGCGGCCATTGGACGAGAACTGGACAGCGGGGAGATCTCGACCGTACGCGTGCAACCACTCCTGCTGAGTGCAGCAACTCATGCGCTGCGCGATGTGCCCAATGCCGTGGCAAAGGCCGAACGCGACAACCGCATCCAACTGGCCATCGGCGACACCATCGGCATGGATCCGGTACTGGCCATGGGGCTCGACGCCCAGATCCCCGCAGGATCGCCCGTGGTCGTGGCCTGGGCCGGCGGACGCACCCCGCAGGCGCAATTCGCAGCTGCGGCCCTCGCTGAGCAGTGGACCGTTGCCACTGGGCGCGAGATCGTGCTGGCTGCGGTCAGTGAGAATGGCCAGGCGATCATCGACGCTGTCGCAGACCTGCGGGGCCGCACCGACCGCCAGCCCCATATTGCCACCTTCACGCTGTTCCCCGGCGTCATCGCCGATCAGGTGAAGCGAGCAGGCGATGCATCGGGATCACCGGTGACCACCCCGCTCCATGAGCTCGATGACCTGCTGAATGTCCTTGAGACACGCCTCACGGCCAAACCGCTTGACGGGACTGCAACCGCGTAGAACGCTTCACCTGACCCGGGAGGAACCACGTGGACTTGCTTGAATTGCGCCGTCAGGACTACACACTCGAAGAGGACCAGCAATTGCTGCTCACCGCCTTCGGCGAGTTCTTCAGGGAGCAGTGCCCCACCAGCTTGGTGCGCGCATCCGAGCCCCTCGGGTTCAACCAGGACCTGTGGAATCGGCTGGTCGAGATGGGCGGCACGTCCATGGGCCTGCCGGAATCCGCGGGTGGCGATGGCGCCGGCATGGTCGAACTGGAACTTGTCGCCGAGGAGTTCGGGCGCTCGATCGCACCGGTGCCCTATATCGAGCACACGGTCACTTCGCGCGCATTGGCGACCGCAGGCACCTCGTCGGTGCTCGAAGGCGCCCTCGACGGCTCGCACATCCTGGCCCTGGCCAGCTTCCCGGTGAGGGCAGGCAGCCCGCAGCTCGTGCCCGCTGGTGCAATTGCCAACAGCGTGCTGGCTCTCGTCGGCGACGACCTCGTGCTCTTCACCGTCGACAATCCACCGGCACATGTCGTCAACCAGGGCAGCACCCCCTTGTCCTGGTGGGATTTCGATGCGATCACCGATCAAGTGGTCATCGCATCCGGGTCCCAGGCGAAAGCCATCTACGCGAGGGCACATGACGAGCGCATGGTGCTCATGGCCGCCGCACTGGTCGGCATGACCGAATCCGCACTGGCGATCCTCGTCGAGTTCTCCAAGACGCGCGAGACCATGGGCGTGCCGATCGCAACCCTGCAGGGCGTTGCCTTCCCGATGACCGATGTCGCGATCGGGATCGCCGGCGCTCGCAATATCGCGCGCAAGGCGGCCTGGTATCTCGACCATGCACCCGATGAGCGTCCCGAACTCGCGGCGATCGCGATGGTTTATGCATCGCAGACGGCAACCCATGGCACGCAGGTATCCGCCCATCTGCAAGGCGGCCTGGGCTTCACGATCGAGGCCGATGCGAGCCTGTACTTCCTGCGAAGCAAGGGCTGGGGCTCCCTCGCCGGCGATCCGCAGGCCAAGCTGCTCGCTATCGGCGATCACGTCCTGAACACCGTCAAGTAGCCAACGCAGAGCCGAGGAGACTCACATGGACTTCACCCTGGTCGATCTGGACGACGAGCACCGCGCACTCCAACAGGAGATTCGCACCTTCCTCGCCAGCATCTTCACTCCGGATGTGTTCGCTGAGGAGCACGAGACGGGCAGTGGCTACAACAAGAAGGTCTACGAGGAGCTCGGCGCCCGTGGATGGCTGTATCCCGAGAAGCCGGTCGAGGAGGGTGGCGCAGGCTTCGATCTCATCGCCCAGCGGATCATGGACCTCGAGCTCTTCCGCCAGGACGCTCGCGTGATGATGATGCGCGGCACGTCGAGCCTGCCGCTCAAGGCGATGCGCAAGTACATGCCGGCAGAGGTCGCGGACCCGATCCTCAAGGATGCAGTCGAGGGCCGGGTGCTGGTGTGCCTGGGCTACTCCGAGCCAGACGGCGGCTCTGACATCGCCAACGCCAAGGTGCGCGCGGTGCAGGACGGCGACATGTGGACCATCAACGGCTCGAAGATGTGGACCACGGGCGCACACGTGTCGAACTACACGTTCCTGGTCACGCGCACGGATCCCGATGCGCCGAAGCACAAGGGCATCACGATGTTCCTGGTGCCGCTCGACGCTCCCGGCGTCACGATCCAGGCCATCCGCACCTTCAGCGGTGAGCGCACGAACATCGTGTACTACGAGGATGTCGTCATCCACGACAAGTACCGCGTCGGCGGCATCAATGACGGCTGGAACGTCCTGCACGGACCCCTCGACGAGGAGCACAGCATTGGCCTCGACATGTCCGGCGGACTCACCGACCTGTCAATCGGCGCAGGCTTCTGCCGCGTGCTCGGCAAAGCCATCAACGAGGTCGCCGAGTGGGCGCACAAGACCTCGGCTCCTGACGGCTCGAGCCTGACCGACGATGTGCAGGTGCGCGAGCGCCTCGGTGCCGCGATGGTCGAATACGAGGCCGGCCTGTGCACTCCTGGACCGATGGGTCGTGTGAAGGCGTCCGACGCACTGGTCAAGCAGGCGGCGGCACTCGTCGACCTCATGGGCCCGGTCGGGCTCCTGCCACTGCATACCGAGGGTGCCTTCGGCGAGGCCGACACCGAGTACGCGCATCGCTTCGCGCAGGGCACTGCGACCTACGGCGGCACTGTTGAGGTCTTCCGGACCATCATCGCCAATCATGTGCTCGGCCTGCCAAAGCCCAACTACCCGGGTGCGAAGGTCTTCCTCGCCGGCAAGAAGAAGTAGTCAGGCGCGCGACTTCAGACGCACAGGTGGAAGCTCAGGAGCCAGGATCGGCGCCTGGGCTTCTCCTTCGGGCCAGCCGAACACCGGGTGATCAACGGGATCGGTGGAGCCAGTGAGGTTCTCCTGCTGCCATTGCTCGCGGTATCGCACGATCTCGTCGTGGCTGCGACCGATGAAGTTCCACCACATGACGATCTGCTCGCCAAGCGGCTCGCCCCCGATGAGCAGTACGCGTGACTGCTGCGGTGCGTGAAGAGTCAGGGTCGAGGTACCGGGTGCCACATAGCCCAGATGATGCAAGGGCACACCGGTGCCGTTGAGTGCGAGGGCACCGGTGTCCAGTAGCACGCCATGCTCGAACGCAGAGTCGACATCCAGATGGACGGTCGTCCCTGCATCGAGCAGGAGCTCAGCGCCGACGAGTCGCGAGTGCGTCGCGACAGGCGAGGAGGCGCCGAGCAGCGACCCCAGGAAGACTCGGGCCCTCAACCCGTCGCGCTCGATCACCGGTGGAGCGAAGTGCTCGAAGGCAGGCTCCATGAACCGGGCAGAATCAGGCAGGGCGATCCACAACTGCACGCCATGGAGCTGCTCTGCACCTGACGTCGACATCTCCGAGTGGCTGATACCCCGTCCAGCGGTCATCAGATTGAGCTCACCCGGACGCACCAAGGCATGATGCCCGGCGCTGTCACGATGCTCGACCTCGCCCGCGAACAGCCAACTCGCGGTCTGCAGGCCAGTGTGCGGATGCGGGGCAACCGACATGCCAGGACCGTCGCGCAACGACTGCGGCCCGAAGTGATCCAGGAAGCACCATCCACCGATCAGGCTGCGACGGCGCATCGGCAATGTGCGTCGGACGCTCAACCCCTCATCGGGGCCGAGAGTGACCCCTGCAGGACGGATCAGCTCGACGACACCGCCCATGGGTCAGGCGCGATGCGGCTGGATGGCGTCGGCAGGGATGGTGCCCAGGCGGCCCGCCTGGAAATCCTCGAATGCCTCGACGATCTCGTCCTTGGTGCTCATCACGAAGGGGCCATAGGCGACGACGGGTTCGCGCAGCGGCTCGCCCCCGATGATGAACAGCTCGAAGTTGGGCGAGCGCGACTCCTGATGCTGCGCTGCAGTGATGCGCAGGGTGTCGCCGTGGACCATGACCGCAAGCTGACCGGACTTCAGCGGACGCCCCTGTACGCCGACCGAGCCTAAGCCGGCAAGCGCATAGACGAGGGAGTTGAAGGATGGACTCCAGGGGATGTCGATCTGCGCTCCGGGCGCGAGCGTCAGGTGGGCGATCGACAGGGGCGTGTGCGAGATGCCTGGGCCCTTGTGCCCGCCGATCTCGCCGGCAAGAACGCGGAGCACGGCACCGCCATCTGCGCTGGTGACCAGTGCGGAATCCGCACCCTGCAGATCCTGGTACTGCGGATCGATGCGCTTCTTGGCGCGCGGCAGATTGATCCACAGCTGGAGACCGTGGAAGAGCCCGCCTGATTCGACGAGTGCTGCCGGTGGTGTCTCGATATGCAGGATGCCATTGCCTGCGGTCATGTACTGAGTGCCGCCGTCGGTGATGACGCCACCGCCACCATTGGAGTCCTGATGGATGAACTGGCCGTCGATCAGATAGGTGAAGGTCTCGAACCCGCGGTGCGGGTGCCATGGCGTTCCCTTGGGCTCTCCCGGGGCGTATTCGACCTCGCCCATCTGATCCATGTGGATGAATGGATCCAGATCAGCGGCGCTCACACCGAAGAACGCGCGCCTGACCGGAAAGCCCTCACCCTCGAAGGCCTGCGGCGCCGAGGTCACGCTCTTGACCTGACGCTGCTCGGCGATCGGCGAGACCGTGAAGCGAGGAAGGGTCAGCGGATCAGCAGTTGTGGCAGCCATGGTGGCTCCTCTCATCGGAAGTAGTTTACTATTCAACTACTTTCCTGTCAAATCTATTCCGGTCCTGACGCTTGCACGGATGACCCATAATTGCCCAGTGTCGACGACTGCCGATGACCCAGTGGCCCTGGCTGTTGACCGGGCACTGAAGCCCCTGCGCGACGACGCGGTGCGCGATGTCGAGGCAATCCTTGATGCCGCGCTGCGAGTTGCCGAGCGATCAACCCCTGCCGCCCCACGAGTGGCTGACATCGTCGCCGAGGCCGGCACCTCGAATCAGGCGTTCTACCGCTACTTCTCCAGCAAGGAAGACCTCATGCAGGCCGTCATGGCCCGCGGCCTGCGTCGAGTGCGCGACTACCTCATTCACCGCATGTCAAAGGTCGCTGATCCCTCCGCCAAGGTCGAGGTCTGGATTCGCGGGATCCTGACCCAGGCCACGCACCAGACCGCCGCCAGACAGGGTGCTGCAGTCAGCGAGATCCTGGCCGGCTCACCTGGTCCCTCGGATTCGCGTGCGGGTGAGGCAACCGTCGAGCTCTGGGAATTGCTCGTCGAGCCGCTCACTGAGATGGGCAGCATGCATCCAGAGCTCGATGCCTCTGTCATCCATGAAGCGGTCATGGGCACGATGCGCCAGCACCTGCTGGCACACATCTCACCTTCGACAGAGGTCGCCGATCATCTCGTGGCGTTCTGCCTGCGCGGATTGAGCGAGCAGGGTTGAACTTCTCGCAGCTCGACCAGTCAGTTGACGTGGACGGTGCAGCAATCCGCTTCGGCGTGTCCGGCACCGGCACCCGAGATCTGCTCCTCGTGCACGGCGCCGGCGCTCACCATCTCTGGTTCTATCGCATGTTCGAGGATCTCAAGCGCGACTGGAGACTGATCACCGTCGACTTCAGCGGACATGGACTCAGCGAGCACCGCGACCACTACTCCGTCGAGCTCTGGGCCAATGAGCTTGCCGAGGTGCTCAAGGCGGCCAAGGCAGCTCCCGCTGTGGTCTGCGGGCACAGCATGGGCTCACGGATCGGCATCGCCCTCGCCGCCACGCACCCAGAGCTCGTGACGCAGTTGATCATGCTCGATGGCAATATCCGCTCCCCCGAGGAGTTTCCCGGGCTTGGCGAGCGTCCTGGTCCGCGTGCCCATCGCCTGTATCCGACTCGAGCAGAGGCGATCGAGCGTTTTCGCCTGGTGCCGGGGCAGAGCGGACCAGCGCCCGAACTGCTGATCCCGTTGGCGGAGTACTCGGTCTGCGAGGTCGATGGCGGCTGGACCTGGCGCCATGACTGGAGCAGCCCGACCGAGCCGTATGACCTCTACATCAATGCATGCGTCCAGCAGCTCACGCAGCCAGTCACCTTCGCCTACGGGACGGCAAGTCCCGTCGTCAACGCACGCAAGGCGAAGTACTTCACGACCCTGGCCAATGTCGAGGTGAAGGTCATCCCCATCGAGGGAGGTGAGCATCACCTGATGCTCGACAGGCCTGCTGAATGCCTTGCTGCCGTCAGGGCTTGATCAGGACTTTCCCGGTCGACTTGCGATCTGCAATGAACTGCAGGGCCTCTCGAGCCTGCTCCAGGGTGAAGATGTCCGACACGTGCGGCACGAGCCCCTGAGCGGTCATCGCATCCAGCGCACGATCGCCCGCCGCGACGAGTCCGGGCAGGTGCTCAGCGACCGTGCGGATCTCGAATCCCTTGATGATTCCGCCTTTCAACAGCACCAGATTCAGCGGAATCCTTGGGATATCGCCCTGGGCGAAGCCGACCACCACAAAGCGTCCGCCCCAGGCGATCGCGCGGAACGCCTCCTCGGCATACGGACCGCCAACGGGATCGATGATCAGATCGGCACCCTTACCAGTGATGGCCTTGATGCGGTCCTTCAGATTCTCAGTCGTGTAGTTGATCCCGGCGACTGCGCCCAACTGCTTGCAGATCTCAAGGCGCTCGCTGCTCGAGGCAACAGCGATCACCTTGGCACCCAAGCGAGTAGCCAGGTCAACGGCTGCCGTGCCAACCCCGCCCGCAGCACCCAGGACCACGACCCAGTCATCGGGCTGCAGTTCGCCGATGGTCACCAGAGCGTGGTAGGACGTGCGATACGTGACACTGAAGGCAGCGGCCTGATCAAGGGTGAGGCCGCTGGGGATCGGCTTCAGGGATGCTGCCGGCACTGCGATCTGCTCGGCAAAGCTACCGACGAAGGACCCGCCCATGACCAGATCGCCAGGCCTCACATTGGCGACATTGGCACCCACCGACAGCACCTCGCCGGCGAACTCACTCCCCGGAATGAACGGCACGGGAACGGACACCTGATACAGGTTCTCGATGATCAGCAGGTCGGGAAAGTTGATCGCGGCGGCTCGGATGCCGACAACGGCGTCATCGGGTCCCGCGACCGGATCCGGAAGCTCCTTGATCCGGAGTTGGGACGGCGGGCCGTACTGCTCGCATACAACGGCCCGCATCGTCCCCCCTCGAGTTCAACTCACCCTGTGATGAGTGTGCAATCTAGCTTTCAGGAACGACCTGGGTGAGCACTTCGCCAAGAAGCTCCTGCTCGGCCTGTGCCTTGAGGTTCGGGATGAGGGCAGTCGGCCAGATGCTCGGGCTTGCCTTGTACCGACGCAGCAGTTGCTTGGCGACCGTTGTCTGATGAACCTCGGTAGGTCCGTCGGCCAGGCCAAGCATGATGCCCGAGTTCAGGAAGCCCATGAGCGGCATCTCCTGCGATGTGCCAAGGGCACCGTGCATTTGAATGGCTCGCAACGCAATCGCCTGCATCACCTTCGCCGTCTGCACCTTGATTGCCGCAATGTCCATGCGGACCTTCTTGTAGTCATTGAGCTTGTCGATCTTCCATGCCGTGTAGAGCACGAGGAGCCGGAACGACGCCAACTCAATGTACGAGTCAGCGATCATCTGCTGTACCGACTGCTTCTCGGCGAGGAGCGTGCCCTTCGTCGTGCGCGACAGCGCACGCTCGGCCATGATGTCGAGTGCCTTCTGCGCATTGCCCACAGTGCGCATGGCGTGGTGCACCCGGCCACCGCCCAGCCGCGTCTGGGCAACCTCGAACGCCTTGCCCACGCCGCCGAGAATCGACGACGCAGGAACGCGCACGTTGTTGTACTTGACGAGCGCCTCGGACACGTCTTCGTCGCCTTCGCCAGCGACACCGAAGTTGTACTGGATCTCGATGCCAGGGGTTTCAGCCGGCACGATGAACATGGTCATGCGCTCAACGAGCGGTGCGTCTGGATTGGTGACGGCCATGACGATGAAGAAGCTGGCCCAGCGGGCGTTGGACGACCACACCTTGCGACCATTGATGACCCATTCGTCACCATCCTGCTCGGCCTGGGTGGTGAATACGCCTGGATCGGCACCGCCCTGGGGCTCGGTCATCGAGAAGCAGGAGACGATGTCGCCCTCGAGCAGGGGCGCAAGGAACCGCTTCTTCTGGTCCTGCGTGCCGAAGTGCGCGAGGATCTCCGCATTGCCGGTGTCCGGGGCCTGCGTTCCGAAGATTCGAGGTGCCCAGCGCGAGGTGCCCAGCACCTCGTTGAGCAATGCCAGTTTCAACTGCCCGTATCCCTTGCCGCCGAGGTCCGGCCCGAGGTGACAGGCCCACAGCCCCTTCGCACGCACCTCGGCCTTCAGCGGATCGATGATCGCTCGCTGCTGCGGTGTCATGTCCTTGTACGTGTCATGGGGCCAGACGAGGTCGACCTTCGAGACCTTGTTCTCCACGAATTCCTTGGCCCAGTCCAACAGTTCCTGGTATTCCGGGTCTACTTCGAAGTCAAATGCCATGTCAGGGGGTTCCTTACGTGTGAATTGGGTGAAGACAGCTACTGGTCAGTACATGCCGCCATCGACACGGATGGTCGCGCAGGACGTGTAGGTCGATGCATCGGAGGCGAGGTAGATCGCAGCGCCCACGATCTCCGGCGGGTCGCCGATTCGCTTCATTGCCGTGGTGTTCTGCAGGCCCGCGACCATGGGCTCGATGTCCCAGGCCTTGGAGATATCGGTCATCATCGTGCCGGACATCAAGGTGTTCACCCGTACACGTGGACCGAAGGCCTTTGCGAAGCCCTCGGTCATGGTGTTGAGGGCCGCCTTGGCACCTGCATACGGAATGATCGTCGCTGATGGGCGAATGGAGCCCGATGAGCTCACGTTGATGATCGAGCCGCTGCCTGCGTCGTACATGCGCTCGCCCATGAGAGCCGTCAGGTGATAGGGGCCCTTGAAGTTCAAGCTCATCACACTGTCGAACATCTGCTCGGTGACTTCGGAGTTCCTGTCGTAGATCGGCGACATGCCGGCGTTGTTGATAAGGCAGTCGACCTTGCCGAAGCGGTCATAGACGGCATCGACGAACGGCGCGATCTGGTCCCATCGGCCCATGTGGATGCCGTACGCCATCGCCTGACGGCCAGTCGTGCGTTCAACCTCTGCCGCCAGCGTCTCGCAGTTCTCCAGCTTGCGGCTGGCGATCACCACATCAGCACCGGCTTGGGCGCAGCCAAGGATGATCTCCTTGCCCAAGCCGCGGCTGCCCCCTGTGACGACGACAACCTTGCCAGCCAGATCGAAGAGCTGGTCGAGATAGCTCATTTCACTCCGTTCGGCATCGTCGCTGCGAGCCCGGCTGCCTGGCTCATGAGCTCGAGCACGAGTGGCCCAAAGCCAGCAAGTGATGGATTGTCGAGATTCTCCTTGACCACGCGCGCATATGACATCTCGAGCACGATGGCGAGCTTCCAGCGCGCGAGCACCAGGTAGTAGTTGAAGTCCTGGGTACTGCGTCCACTCAGCTTCTCGTAGTGCGCGAGCAGATCCTCCAGAGGCGCCTGCCCCTCGGTGGTCTTCTTGATGTTGGAATTATCCGCATCGCCTGTTGGGCCCCAGTCCCGCAGCGCCCACGCCAGATCGAGCAGCGGATCGCCAATGGTGGTCATCTCCCAGTCGACGACTGCGGCGAGGTTGGCAGGAACGTCATTGGTGAACATGATGTTGGCGAACTGGTAGTCGCCATGCATGATGCCGGGCTCCCATGACCGCGGCTTGTTCTGGTCGAGCCACGCGGTTGCCTCATCAAGACCGGGGATCTCACGGAACTTGTAGCCATCGAGGAATGCGGTCCAGCGACCGACCTGGCGCTCGTGGAAATTGTCTGGACGGCCAAAGCCCTCCAGCCCCTGCGCCTTCCAGTCGACAGCGGCCAGCTTCGCGGCACCCTCGACGAGGGCATACCCCAGTGCCGGGCGCAGGCTCAGGTCGGAGGCATAGGGCTCAGGCCATCCGCCGGCCGCTTGCGACCACCCGATGATCTGCTTCATCAGATAGAAGGGGATGCCGAGCACCTCGGCGTCCTCGCAGCCGACGACGAGCTCGCCATGCGGCACACCAGTGCCCTTGAGGGCGCCGAGGACGCGCATCTCTCTCAGGACGCCATCTGCGCGAGCTGCCCCCATGCTGCGCGGAGGAATGCGCATCACGGTGCGCTCTCCACCACGATCCACAAGGTAGAGCTCGTTCTGCGAGCCACCGGAGATCTTGGTGAGTTCTGGGGTGTCGCCCGTTCCGGGGCGATCGACCGAGTCCATCCAGCGCGTGAGGCGCTCGAGCTCAGCAGGAGTGAAGGGATGTGTCGTGGTATCAGCCATAGTCACAGAATATCATTCTTAGGATACAGAATCTCGTTCTTATCAAAGAATTCTGAGATTTCTCACCGCCACGAAACCAGGCGCTGGGACCACCGTGCCACTCGGACGGCGAGCCTGTTGCCCATTCGCTGGAGAAAGAGGGACGCTGTGGTCATCTGGTAACAGAAAGGGAGCAGAGATGACCCCCCAGCCACGCACGCTCGCCCTTGGTGGAATAGCGCTCTCGGCCCTGCTTGCCCTGGGTGCCTGCTCTTCGGGCAGTGACTCCTCATCGAGTTCTGCGTCGTCGAGTGCATCGGCCAACCCATCGAGTTCAGTCGCCCCGATCCCAGCCTTGAGCAGTGCCTGCGCGAGTGTCTATGAAGTCGACCTCCTGGTCAGTGACTACAACGCCGGAGCCGTCGCCAATGGCGACTTCACCGAAGCCGAGGCGGTGGCTGATTACCGCCGGTTGACCAAGGCGATCAACACCAGCGCGAAGGCCGTCAAGGACGTGGGGCAGGCCTCGACGCTGAAGACCAACAGTGCCAAGAGCCTGAAGACTCTCAATGGGCTGTCCAAGAAGGCCACCTTGAGCACGATGGCAGCCAAGAAGGCCAAGAAGCTCGCCACTCAGCGCACCCGAATGATCAAGGCGTGCACTGCGGCCGGGTATCCGCTTCCGGCCGTCAACGCACAGGCGCATCTCGACGTCACGCCAACTGCCTCGAGCGCCAAGAGCTAGTTTCACCGCATGCTCCAAGCGGTACTTGAGTTCGTCATTGCCATTTTCGCCGGAGTGCTTGCCGGGGCTACCGGTGGTGGCGGTGGCATGCTCTTCGTGCCGATTCTCGTCTTCAGCGGGCTGACGCCCGTTGCCGCTGTCGCAACGAGCAATGTCGGCATCTTCGTCACCACGTCTGCCGCAACCGTCAGCAATGCACGCGCCGGACTCGTTCCATGGCGACGGGTGTTCATGATCGGCATTCCCGCAGTGATCGTCGCGCCGATCGGTGCCTATGTGGCGCACAGACTTCCTGGCACAGCACTGCTCCTTGGCTTTGCCGTGCTGAACATCGTCAATGCGCTGCTCACCAATCGGCGCAGCAATGCGGCCGATGTCGAGCATGGGAACTTCACCAGTCCCGCCAGCCCTGTCCAGACAGCGCTCACTGGCGGATCTGGTGGGTTCCTGGCCGGGCTGTTCGGGATCGGCGGTGGGCTCATCACCGTCCCGCTGCAGATCCTCTGGCTCAATACGCCGATCAAGGTTGCTGCACGGGTGTCCCTCGGGGTCATCGTGATGTCGAGTGGAGCAGCGCTCTTCGGGCACATCCTCAACAATGGCCACATCGACTGGGCAACCGGAATCCTGCTCGGCCTCGGCGGGCTGATCGGTGCACCCATCGGCAGTCGACTCCTGCGGCGCATGACTCCGAGAATGGCAACCCGCCTGCTGCAGACGGTGCTGATCTGTGTCGCAGCGATCGTGATCTACAAGGCCCTAGTCGGCTGAAGGATCGCTCAGCAGTCCCTTGGAACGAGCTGCCAGCACCGCATCATTGCGGGAGTTCACGCCAAGGGATCGATACAGACGGAGGGTCTCCTGGCGGATGGTCGACTCGCTGAAGCCGAGCTCACGGGCGATGGACTTGTTCGTCTTGCCGTCTTGAATACGTTCGAGAATGCGCTGCTGGCGCTCAGAGAACTCAACCGACATGCCCGAGGAATCCCTCGCGACCCGTCGAGTGTTCGAACCCTGGCTCATGGCCAGTCGAAGCTCGAGCAGGCTGACCACCGAGGACATGAATGGCGCACTCGCAGGATTCTCCGGCGGGGGGTCAGCGAAGGTCGCGATCAGGACGAACTCAGGAATATTGACGCGATTGAGCGGCGCAATGACTACCCCGCCGCGCACTCGATGACCGACTGCGCGCGGGAGCAGATCATCCTGGCTGGCCGCATCCATGACCCACGTGGTGCGCCCATAGGACAGCACTGATGCCAATTCTGGGTGCGCCTGCAGGGAGATCTCAGCGATAGCACTGGTGTCTTCGACCCCGAACGACGCCTTGCGCACCAGGGATCCCCGCGACTGCACCTCATAGATGATCACCTGATCGCACGCCCATGAGTCGAAGATGCGCAGTGCCAGGAGGCGGGTGAGGTCCTCCCATGAAGGGTTCGTGATCAACGACTGTGCAAGAACCGTCAGGCGCTCGATGCGATCTGGAAGCGGCTGTCCGGAAGTCACAGGCACAGACTAGCCATTCGACCACTGGTATTCGAACTAACGAGACCCCCGTGCGCGCACATAATCGCTGACGACGTAGTCGCCGAGCCGGTCGCTGGAAGCAGCGAGCACCCGCCCGCCATTGCGGCGCGCCATCTGGTCGAGGAAGCGCTCGAGGCTGGGATCGTCGCCGAGCCGGAACCACGAGATCGGCACCTTGCGCCGAGTCATGAGATCGATCTGGGCGACGGTGAGAGCGATGGTCTCGTCACTCGGGGGCCAGCTGAAGCACGAGTAGCCCTCCTCATCGACGTGTGCCGTCGGCTCACCGTCGGTGACCACCATGACAACTCGCTGGGCGCCGTGGTGACGGTCGAGGAACCGCCCAGCCAGCATCAGCGCATGATGAAGATTCGTTCCCTGGATGTAACTCGCTTCAAGATTGGGCAGTTCATGCGGCTTGACCACCTGGGCGACATTGGCGAAGGAGATGATCTCGAGAGCATCGAGCGGATAGGCGCTCTGGGCAAGGGAGTGCAATGCCAGCGCCATGGTCTTCGCTGACCGCCAGGTATCGCTCATCACCATCGAGAAGGACTGGTCGATGAGCAGCGCCACTGCGGCCCGCGTGCGCGTCTCGGTCTCGTGGACCTCGAAGTCCTCGGCCGACAGTCGCAATTCGGTAGCGCCGCTCATGATCTTGCGATTCACCGCATTGCGCACCGTGCGCACCACATCGATGGGCTGCTCATCGCCGAATTGCCATGGACGGGTCATGCCGGTGATCTCCCCAGCTGCACCCGTGCGATGCACGCTGTGGTCGCCTCGCTCGCTCGCATCCAAAGACGAGAACACCTCCTTGAGAGCAGTGCGCCCGATGCGACGAACCGCCTTCGGAGTGAGTTCCAGATGGTCGCCATCGCGCTGCAGATAGCCCTCATCCTCAAGCTGCTTCTGGATCTCGCGCATTGCCCGAAGATCATCGACCGCTTGGCGACCCAGGGCTCGCGCAACTGCCTGCTCGTCGATGTCGTCCAGATTGGCGCGCGCATCGCTGTCGCTGAGCTGATCCATCAGCGCCTCGAGATCTGCGAGCTCTGCGAGGGCCTGGGTAGCATCAGGCAGCCCAAGCGGCTCATCGCCACTCATCCGCTGCTGGCCCGACCAGGAGAACTCAGGACGCATCGTCTGCAAGTTCTGCTGCAGGCGGGCCATCTCATCCTGCAGTCCCATGTCAGAGAGCGCCTGCTGCATGGCCTCGGCCAATTCGGCACGCTGCTGCGGACTGAGCGACTCCATCATCCGCTGCATCGCCGCGGCCTGGCGGGCCAACTCGTCGATGAACTCCTGGAGCGTCTCGGGCGCGTTCGGGAAGAAGTCCGAATGCTTCTCCTTGAAATCCTCGTAGTCCTGGGATGCATCCTCGCCCTGCTGATGCTTCTCGAGCATCTGGTTGAGATCCTGCATCATCTGCTTCATGGCCTCGCGCGCCTCCGGCGAATCCATCTGCTTCATGCCCTGTGTCATGTTCTTGAACTGCTGGTCGAGGACATCGCGCTGAAGGCGGTCCTTGAGCTCATTGAACGCCTGCTGCGCCTGCGGCGACTGCCAGTCGTAGTCCGAGAGCTGCTGAACGGCTCGACCGACCTCGTCGGGCACGGTATCGAGCATTGCCTCACGGAAGCGAGCATCATCAGAGGGATCCGGGAACAGCGCTGCGCGCTCCGCAGTCAATGCCTGGTCGAGGAGCTCTCGCAGATCAGTGAGCAGGCCGTCCATGCGACCTGACTTCTCCAGTTCCTTGCGGCGCTGCTGGGCCTTGCGAAACATGTCGCGCAGGCCGTCGCGCTGCGGAAGTCCCTCACGGAACATGTTCCGGAACGCGTCATTGAGCGACTGCCCGTCCAGGAGTCGCCGTCCGATCTCATCCACCCCGCCACCAGCGTCGACCGGTGCGGAGAGTGGATCGGGTCCGTCATGGAATGACCCGTACTTGAATCGACTCATGAGGCTCCGTAGCGAATGACCCCGTCAACAGCATCCTTGTCGATTCGCCGGGTGAGCCACAGGCCCTCGATCGCGAACTCCACGCATGACGCGGCCAGGCCTGGGGATTCCGCCAGTTCCGGCTCGACTGCCTGCATCAGCCTCCCAAGGCCCTCGAACTGGCCGAGCTCGCCGAGCAGGGTCTCACCTGGAGTGTCGTCACCCGTCTGCAGCGTGTTGCCCGCATCGAACCACTCGACCAGTGCGGTCAGCACTGGACGAATGTCATTGCCGCCAAGCAGCTGACGCCATGATTCCGCGGAGGCGCGTCGGGCCAGGTGCACGAGCAGCTCCTGCTCGCGGCCTTCCTCACTGACATCGAATTCGACCTTGCCGCGCAAGGTCGGCACGACACCCATGAGATCGCCGACGCGAGCAACGGGCTCCTTCTCTCCGGTGATGGCAGCACGACGAAGCGCCGCGCCGGAGAGAGCCTCGGTGCAGGCGATGGCGAATCGCGCCGAGATGCCACTGCGCTGGTCGACAGACGAGGAGCCGCGCACCTCATTGGTGAAACGGGCGACGATGTCGAGCATGTGGTCGGGAATCACGGCCTGGATCTGGGCCTCCTGGCGGATCAGGTCGATCTCGTCATCGAGGTCAAGCGGATAGTGCGTGCGGATCTCTGCGCCGAAGCGATCCTTCAATGGCGTGATGATGCGGCCGCGGTTGGTGTAATCCTCAGGGTTCGCACTCGCAACGACCAGCAGGTCGAGCGGGAGTCGCAGGTTGTACCCGCGCACCTGGATATCGCGCTCCTCGAGCACGTTCAGCAGGGCGACCTGAATTCGCTCTGCCAGGTCCGGGAGTTCGTTCATGGCGAAGATGCCGCGATTGGTGCGCGGGACCAGTCCGTAGTGCACGGTCTCAGGATCACCGAGACTGCGTCCTTCCGCGACCTTCACCGGATCGACGTCGCCGATGAGATCAGCCACTGAGGTGTCGGGCGTGGCCAACTTCTCGCCGAAGCGCATGCTGCGATGGCGGAAGGTGACCGGGAGCTCATCGCCCTTCTCAGCCAGAAGCCTGCGGCATCCCGAACAGATCGGCTCAGTGGGATCGTCATTGATCTCGCACCCCTCCACGACGGGGATCCACTCATCAAGCAGGTTGGTCAGGGTGCGAATGAGACGAGTCTTGCCCTGACCGCGCTCGCCGAGGAGCACGATGTCGTGCCCGGCGAGCAGTGAGCGCTCGACCTGGGGAATCACGGTGTCCTGGAATCCGACGATGCCCGGCAGGCTCGGCTCGCCGGCTCGCAGCCGAGCCAGCAGATTCGCCTGCAGCTCCTGCTTGACCGTGCGAGCGACGTACCCCGAGGCAAGAAGCGCGCCCAGGGTTCGTGGGAATTCAACTGGGACAGAAGGGGCGAAGTTGGTCACATGCTGACGGTACGTGCCTTGAGCTGATTGCGCTAGCAAAACCCGTGCGAATACGGCGCTCGCCCAGCCCGCACTGAGGTCTGCAGCCAGCAGCCTGGCAGTTCTCGATCCGGCTCAGCCAGACTCTTCCTCAGACGAGTCGCGCTGCTTTCCGCGCATGCGCTTGACCTCCTCAGGAGTGGGCGCGGTCCCTCCCAGGCGCTTGGGCAGCCACCAGAGATCTCCGGAGCTCGGTCGTGGGTATCGGGCGATGGTCGCGTCGAGCATCTCCCCCATGACCTGGCGCAACTGCTCGGTCTGCGCATGTGCGTCGCCGCGCTTCTCGACCTGGATGGGAGCGCCGATGGTCATGGCGACCGGCTTGCCCCGCGACAGATCTCGGTGCCCGTAGCTCAGGACTCGTTGGCCGCCGAAGACGATCATCGGAATGATCGGGACCTGGGCCATTGCTGCCATGCGAACCGCACCGCTCTTGAACGGAAGCAGCTCGAAGGACCGGCTCATGGTGCCCTCTGGGAACACCCCCAGCAGCTCGCCGTCGCGCAAAGCGCGCACACCCTGGCGGAACGCCTCACTTCCCGCATCGCGGTCGACTGAGATGTGCCCCATCGCTCGCATGGGCGGACCTGCGATCGGGTGCCTGAAGATGCCTTCCTTGGCCAGGAAGCGCACCATTCGGCGACCGGCGCGATCGGCCGGCAGGCCGGCAAAGGCGTAGTCGAGGAAACTGTTGTGGTTGATCGCCAGGATTGCACCGCCCGAGGCAGGCATGTGCTCCTGCCCGACGATGTCGAAACGCACCCCAAGAAGGCGAAAGGCGCTCTTGGCGGCGAAGATCACGGGGCGATAGACCGGGTCTGCCATACATAGAGGCTAACGAAGCGGCAAGATGAGGTCTCGAGTCCCCACACGTGGGGTCGGACATGTCAGCGTGTTGGCAGGAGCCAAGGTGCTGTCCTTGAGTCTTGAGAGGTCGCGATCATGTGGCATAACCGAGTTGTCGTGGGCTATGACGGCAGCGACATATCCGCCATCGCTGCGCGTTGGGGAGCCCGCGAGGCCCAAGCACGAGGGCTGGGCCTGACGCTCATCAATGCCATGGTGCCGCCCACCTCAAGCGGATCCCTTGGACCCGGGATCTCCGTCGGACTCGACACTCTCGAAGAGATCCGCCTTTCGGCGCAGCAGGCCCTCGACGAGTTCGCGGCAACCCTGCCCGCGGGGGACGTTCAGTCGCTCGTTCAGGTCGGGTCGCCCAGTGGCGTACTGCTGACGGCCTCGGAGACGGCCGAACTCGTCGTGGTCGGCTCTCGCGGTCATGGTGGATTCAAGGAGCTGCTGCTCGGATCCGTGAGCGCGCAACTCGTGGCGCACGCAGTGTGCCCGGTGATCGTCATCCGAGAGGAGCCCGCAGCAGACAAGGAAGTCGTCGTTGTGGGCGTTGACGGCAGTCCCGCGGGGCATGGCGCCATTGGCTTCGCCTTTGACATGGCCAGTCGCCATGGCTGGAAGGTGCTGGCCATTCACGCCTGGGATGTCCCGTCATTCGACTTGATCGTGCTGCCGAACACTCCGGTTCCCGTCGACATCGACAACATGGCTGGCACTGAGGTCCGTCTGGCCGCAGAGATCCTGGCCGGCTACGAGGCGCAGTACCCAGACGTCGAGTTGGAGACCCGCGTTGTCCACGGCAGCCCGGTGAACGCTCTCCTGAGTGCCGTCCCGGAAGCAGCCATGATCGTGGTGGGCACCCGTGGTCATGGCCAGGTGATGAGCTCGATCCTCGGCTCGGTCAGTCATGGAGTCCTGCACCGGTCGCATATTCCCGTGGCAGTCGTCTCAGAACCCGTCGGGGATGACGACGCTGCCTAGCAGCACCTATCGGTAGCCTGCACTCATGGCTAATGGCGATCGCTTGGTATGGGTGGACCTCGAGATGACCGGACTCGATCCGGCGAGTGATGAGATCGTGGAGATCGCGGCAATCGTCACTGACGCTGAGCTCAACGAGCTCGATGAGGGAATCTCCCTGGTGATCAAGTGCAATGACGCGCCTCTTGCCGCCATGGACGAGGTAGTGGTCAACATGCACACGGAATCTGGCCTGATCAACGAGATCGCTCATGGCATCAGCCTCGAATCCGCTCAGGAGCAGGTGCTCGAGTACATCAGGAAGCATGTGCCAGAGCCCCGCAAGGCGCCATTGGCCGGAAGCAGCGTCTACGTCGACCGCGGATTCATCAACGCCTACATGCCCGATCTCGACGACTACCTGCACTACCGGCTTGTTGACGTGTCCAGCATCAAGGAGCTCGTCCGTCGTTGGTATCCCCGGACCTATTTCGCCCTGCCCGAGAAGACCGGCAACCATCGAGCCCTCGGTGACATCCGCGAATCCATCGCGGAACTGCGCTACTACCGCGAGGCCGTGTTCGTCGCCCAGCCCGGCCCGGATTCAACGATCGCCAAGGAACTGGGCCTGCGCCATGTCGTCGATCACGGCTCCGTCGAGGCCCGGGATTCGTAGAACTGCGATCCGCTACTATTGATCTTCCGCGCAAGCGGATGGGATTCGCCTCGTGCGCATCTCATGGTGGGTATAGCTCAGCTGGTAGAGCATCGCGTTGTGGTCGCGAGGGCCGCGGGTTCAAGTCCCGTTACTCACCCCGAGATGAGGCACCTTCACCCTGGTGAAGGTGCCTCACTCATTTGGATCAGGAGATGTAGTACATCGGAACAGTGCGCCGTGAATCCTGGACAACTACCCGACGCGATGCAGGGTGTGCTTGTCCGTATGCGGGAACGGCTCAGCGAATTCCTTCATGATGAGCATCGTGGTCTGGTCGTACGTGAAGACGCCGTCACCAACGGTGATGGTCACGTCGTAGGTCTTGCTGCTCGCATTGGCCGACAGGTAGGTGTTCTCACCGATCGCATAGCGTGGATCACCGATCGCTGCATGCATGGAGAACGACTTCGCATCTGCCGTCGTCGTGCCGCCTGCGAGCACAGAGATGCCGCGGGGAACAACGAAGCCCTTCATGATCTCTCCGGTTGCCGCATCCCAGAGCCAGTACCCGACCTCGGTGTGAAACGGGTTCTCCTCATCATCACGCCACATCGCCGACTTGTAATCAAGCCCGTACAGCGACTGCGAACCATTGTCGACCGGGCCGAAGGGCTTGAAGCTCGTCTTCTCACGGAAAATCGTGTCAAACACAATGTCCTTGCTGTGCTTGAACGCGTGATCAACTCCGCCTTCGCCTTCCCAATCACCGATCAGGCCTGCCAGCGGTCCCCACTCTTCATTCATCTTCTCTCCCCACTCGTTTTGTCCAAGACTGTCACAGATGACTGCGTTGCGACAGGAAACAATTTATAGAACTCGAACCAGCTCACGCCTGCCAGACTCGCGATGGCCACCGTGAGCCAGTCCAGCAGACTCATTGGGCCGAACCCGAAGGCCGATCGCAGCCCAGGAACGGTGAGCAGCAGGATCAGGAGCAGCACCGCCAGCCCAAGGATCCACTTGAGTGTCGGATTCCTGCGTTCCCGGAACGTGCGGAATACGGAAAGCCGCCACGATCTGTTCACCAGGATGAGGGACAGGTTGCCGAGCACCAGCGTGGCAAAGGTGGTCGAACGGATGATCGCATCAGGTCTCTCGTTGACGATGCCAATGAAGTACACGGTTGCGACGGCCGCCAGCACCGACAGTCCCTGGAATGCCGCGATGACCAGCGAGCGCCGGCTGAAGAGGGGCTCCCCCTTGCGCTGCGGCCGGTGCTTCATGATCTCGGGATCGATCTGCTCGGCCTCGAAGACCACGGAGCACGCTGGGTCGATGATGAGTTCGAGGAACGCGATCTGCACCGGCAGCAGCACCAGAGGCCACCCGGCGACGAAGACTGGGATGAGAGCCATGCCGACGATCGGCACGTGGACGGCGATGGTGTAGGCCATCGCCTTTCTCAGATTGTCGAAGATCCCACGGCCCTGCCGGATGCCTCCCACGATCGAGGTGAAGTCGTCATCAGTCAGCACGAGTGAAGCCGCTTCGCGAGCCACGTCGGTGCCGCGGGCACCCATAGCGATGCCGATGTCGGACGCACGAAGTGCAGGAGCGTCATTCACGCCGTCGCCTGTCATGGCGACAACCTCACCGTTGAGCTTGAGCGCACGAACCAGCTGCAGCTTCTGCTCTGGAACCATGCGAGCGAAGACACTGACCGTGCGAATGCGCTCGGCAAGTTCGGCATCTGACATCACCGTCAGCTCGGGCCCGGTGATGCAGCCCTCGGGATGATTCAGGCCGATCTCACGGGCGATTGCGAGAGCCGTTCCGGGGTAGTCGCCAGTGATCATGACCGTTCGCACTCCTGCGCTGGCGCACTCGGCGACCGCGTCGGCCACGCCAGGTCGAACAGGATCGTGCAATCCGGCGAGTCCGAGGAACTCGAAGACGAAGTCATGCTGCTCAGACGGCAATCCGTCGTCCTGGCTGAACCGGGCACGGGCCACGGCCAGAACACGCTGCCCGTGCGATGTCGCCTCTTCGACCTCGATCATGAGAGCCGCCAGTTGCACTTCATCGAAGTGGCACAGGTCGGCTATGGACTCCGGCGCGCCCTTGGCGGCGATGACGTAACGACGGCTGTCAGGCGATCGCCACACATGCGAGACGACCAGGAGCTTCTCGGTCAACGCGTATTCGCGAACGAGCTCCCAGCTCTCGTGCCAATGCTCAGTGTCGGTGAGATACCGCTCGCCCAGGGTCCTGAAGGCCTTGTCCATCGGATCGAAGGGGTCAATCGGCGAAGCGAGCACCGCGAACTCCGCGATCTCGTGAAAGGCGTCCGGCAATGGCGACTCATCCAGCACATGACGACTGCCCTGCACCCACAGCTCACTGACAACCATGCTGTTCATGGTCAGCGTGCCGGTCTTGTCAACGCAGATGACCGTTGCCGACCCGAGGGTCTCGATCACCAGTGGTCGGCGCGTGAGCACATGCCGCTGTGAGATGCGCCAGGCCCCGAGGGCCATGAACACGGTGAGGATCACCGGGAACTCCTCGGGAAGCACGGCCATCGCCGTGGCGATGCCCGCGAGGATGCCCTGCAGCCAGTCGTCCCTCGTGGAGCCGTAGACCACTACGACCACAAGCGCAGCTGCCAGACCGAAGACTGCGATGAATCGGACAAGGCGATTGATCTCACGCTGCAGTGGCGTGCGCTCGGTGGGGATCGACTGCAGTGCTGTTCCGATCCTGCCCAGTTCGGTGTTCGCACCAGTCCCGACCACCCGCGCGATGCCATGGCCTTTGACCACCAAGGTCCCCGAGAACACCCAGGGTGTCGCATCCCCGCCGGGCGCACCCATGATCAGGCTCGAATCAGGGGCGGGCGCCTTTCGCACCGGAAGCGACTCCCCTGTCATCGCGGATTCATCGAGGGCCAGGTTCCTGCACGTGAGGAGAACTGCATCGGCCGGCACTCGGTCGCCCTCGGCAAGCAGGATGAGATCACCGCGCACGACTTCACGCCCGGGGATGCGCAGCTGCTGGCCATCGCGGAGCACGAGCGCCCGCGGAGACGACAGGTCGCGCAGGGCCGCAAGCGCGTTCTCGGTCTTGCGCTCCTGATAGATGGTGATGCCGATCACCACCACCACGAATGACATGAGGATCACTCCATCAAGGGGCTCGGCGAGGATGAAGTTGACCGTGCCTGCACCAAGGAGCAGGAGCAGCATGGGCTCGCGAATCACGGTCCAGGCCTGCTGCAGGAGATTGCGCTTGCGCGAGACGGGAAGCTCATTGGGCCCATCCGACGCGAAGATGCGCTGTGCCTCGGCGACAGAGACGCCCTCTAACTCGACCTCAGGCAGATCAGCCATCAGGGCCTACAGGTACTTGAATGCGATCATCGCACCAAGGATCGCGAGGATCAGCACCACGATGTACTGGTCGATCCAGAGATCGAGCAGTCTCGTGAGACGGGCATGCGTGCGCTCACTGAGCCCGAAGGTGTTCCGGTAGATGTTCACCCGGGTCATCGAGGCGAAGACCATGGTGGTCGTAACCGTCACCAAGAGGCACCATGGGCACAATGCCCCGATATTGAAGTAGGCCTCGTACAGCAGCCAGTAGGCGAACAGCAGGCCGATCACGTAGACAACCTGGGCGGCGTTCATGAACCAACGGGGGAAGCAGACACCGGCAATTGATGCCAGGGCGATGGTGATCACGACAGGTTCGGCAATCAGTCCGAGGAATGCATTGGGAAATCCCAGCAGCGATGCCTGCCAGGAGGTGCCGACGACACTGCAGGAGATCTTCGCGCTGATATCACAGGAGAAGACCGCATCGGGATTGGCTGCGAGCGTGATGGCCTCCGCGGAGAGCACAAGTGAGGCGATCAGGGACAGCACTGAGGAGACGAGCATCTCGATGAATGCGCCTATATGCCGCTCCGGTCGCGGAAGCGGCATGAACGTGGTGGCCTGCGTCGACATGAGTGCAGTATCTCCCGAGCGCTGGTTCGGTCGTGGGTCGGCCGCTGGCTAGCGCGCCGTCGGCATGTCGAACGAGGCATTCAGTGCATCCTGCGGCCAGCGCGAGGTCACGACCTTGGCTCGGGTGTAGAAGCGGACACCATCAGGGCCGTGCATGTGATGCTCCCCCATGAGCGAGTCCTTCCACCCGCCGAAGGAGTGGTAGGCCATCGGTACCGGAACCGGCACATTGACGCCGATCATCCCGACATGGACCCCACGGACGAATGCTCGAGCAGCCGCTCCGCTGTTCGTGAACACCGCGGTGCCATTGCCATAGGGATTCGCATTGATCACCTGTATGGCCTGCTCGAGCGATTCGACGCGAAGCACGGCCAGCACGGGCCCGAACACCTCTGCGCCATAGACGTCCATCGCAGGGGTCACCTGGTCGATGACCGTCGGGCCGACGAAGAATCCCTCCGAGCACCCCTCGACCTCCACGGCTCGACCGTCCACGCGGATATCAGCGCCCTGCCGCTCGGCACTGTCGATCAGGCCGATGATGCGTTCCTTCGCGGCCGCGGTCACGACCGGACCCATGTCGACGCCGCTCTCGCGGCCAGGGCCAACAGTGATGTCCGTTGCCTGCTGCTGCAGCAGTTCGAGCAGCCCATCTGCCGCTGATCCAACAGCGACGGCTACCGAGATCGCCATGCATCGTTCTCCTGCGGATCCAAAGGCGGCAGCCGTCAGGTGATTGGCGGCGAATGCCAGATCAGCGTCAGGCAGGACGACAGCGTGATTCTTCGCTCCGCCCAGGGCCTGCACTCGCTTGCCCGAAGCCGTGGCGCGTTCATGGATATGACGGGCAATCGGTGTCGACCCAACGAAGGAGACAGCAGCAATGCCGGGGTGATCCAGAATGGCGTCAACCGTTGCGGCATCGCCTTGGACGACGTTGAAGACGCCATCAGGCAGGCCCGCCTCCGACCACAGCCTGGCGATGACGAGCGAGACAGAAGGGTCGCGCTCACTGGGCTTGAGGATGAAGGTGTTCCCTGTCGCGATGGCGATCGGGAACATCCACATCGGCACCATTGCCGGAAAGTTGAAAGGGGTGATCCCAGCGACGACGCCCAGTGGCTCGCGATAGGAGAAGCTGTCGACATCCGCAGATACCTGCTCCGAGTAGGCACCCTTGAGCTGCTCGGCTATCCCGCAGGCGAACTCGACCACCTCGAGGCCGCGCTGCACCTCGCCCAGCGCATCGGAGAGCACCTTGCCATGCTCATCGGTGATCAGTTCGGCAAGCTCCGCAGCACGAGCATTGACCAACTCGCGAAAGGCGAACAGCACCTTGGTCCGCCGGCTGATCGAGGCCTGGCTCCACTCGGGAAAGGCCAGGGCAGCTGCTGCAACAGCGGCATCGACATCGCCGGCCGTGCCCAGCAGCACCTGTGCCTGCTGCATCCCAGAGGCGGGGTTGAAGACGGCTGATGTCTGCGTGGAGGACCCTGCGGTCACCCGTCCGTCAATCCAATGATCAATCGTTCGCACGAAAGCCTCCTGCATACTTAACGACATGCCCGCAGCGTCGCGACCTCTGACGCAGCCGCACCCCGATCGACTGTCACCGGATCACCCGCATTACGAAGAAATCATCCTCTGTCATGCCCAGGCGCTCGATCGGGGGGATCCCGGATACCTCGACCCGATCTCGGGCCTGTTCGTCATGACAGCAGCGGCCCATTCCGCAAGGGGTCGCTGCTGCACCAACGGCTGCCGTCACTGTCCGTATGTCTAGCGTTCGAATGCGGCGCAGTCTCCTCGCCCTCGGCATCGCAGCCCTGGCTGCAACTGCGGCGATGCCATCGGCTTCCTCGACACCCGGCGCCAGGGCGAAGGCCTCCTGGTCGATGGTCGACATGTCCAAGGACGTGAATCACGACGGATTCATCGACGGCGACGGCGGCGTGCCGAAATCAGGTGCGCTCTCGCTCGCCCCATCGGCCACCTTCGTGGGCGAGGGCAACCACCTCGCCCAGCCCAACGAACGGCTGATCAATGGCGCCATGTCCTGGTATCTGTCACCCAGCGGATTCCCGGTCACCTTGAATGCCTGCGGCTCAGTCGGCAGCACCTTCGCATGGACCTTGACCGATACCGCCACCACTGCAACGACGAGACTCGCCGCCAGGAGGCTCACGGCCAGGACGTGCAGAACCCGAGTCACCCTCCCTGAGGGCAATTACACCTTCGCCCTGAGCGTCGCCAGCGGCTCCGCAACGAGCACGGAATCCATGGCTGCGCAGGTGAAGAACATCCTGATGCTGGCCCTGGGCGACTCGTATGCGTCAGGCGAGGGCAATCCGCGCAATGTGGGCGCCTGGCTGCGACGGGACGGCCTCCTGGCGTCATTTCACCCGTATTGGGATCAGGACTCCTGCCATCGCAGTGTGCACGGCGCGCCGGCACAGGCTGCGCTCGCGCTCGAGCAGCACTCGCTCCTCACCTCCGTCACCCTGGTCGATGTCACCTGCAGCGGTGCGACCGTGCGCCAGGGCATCCTCGGAGCGCAACCCAGCATGGGACAGACCCAGATTGCTCTGGCCCGCAGCCTGATCGGCACAGCGCCCGTGGACCTGGTCACCCTCTCGGTCGGAGGCAACGACGTCGGATTCGGCTCCGTCCTGAGTTCGTGCCTGCTCAATGCGAACTGCCCGCTGGTGCCTGCCTCCCCCGGCACGCTGCAGCGCTACCCCACGTTGCAGGCCGGCGTCACGGACCAGACGGCCAAGCTCCCGGCCGCCTACGCCGATGTCGCCGCCTGCCTCGCTGGCCGCACCTGTCCCAATGGCGTCATCCTGGCTCCGGGAGCCTTGGTCCTGCCCACCCTCTACCCAGACATCAGCCGAAACAGCGACGGCTCGATCTGCTCGTACCTCTCGATGAACACCCAGGACTTCACCTGGGCACGCGCATCGATCCTCAACCCGGCACCGCCTCCCAGCGTCCCTTACCTGACGACGAACCAGGGAGCCAAGACCCTGCCGATTGCCGCGACCCTGAATCAGCAGATCCGCAACACCTCGAGCCTGGGCTGGAGGCCGGTTGTCCAGACCTGGTCCAAGTCCGGGGATTCCAATATCGGCCATGGCATCTGCGCCGGCGCAACCTCCTGGGTGTTCGGTGTTCAACTGGGCAGCGAGATGGTCGGCGCAGCCTTCCACCCCAATCCGACTGGTCAGCGTGAACTGGCTGCAGCGATCACTGAGGCAGCGAAACCTGCGGTCGGCTGAGGCTGTTACACTTTCGTCGCTCAATGCGCACCGCTAGCTCAACTGGCAGAGCAGCTGACTCTTAATCAGCGGGTTGGGGGTTCAAGTCCCTCGCGGTGTACAGTGTGATGTCCCGGGACATGCTTATCGGATGTCCCGGGACTTCCTTATTTCTTGAACTTGTAGCCCTTGGGCATGCCGCCTTTTCGGCGTCCGGGCCTGGGTCCGGGCTTGAGGCCGCGGGCTTGGGTGTCTTTGTCGG
>Ga0172380_10001218_pt1 | contig 45154 bp, 58 predicted proteins | sample Leawe162metaG_FD_119747 | JGI IMG/M metagenome (GOLD analysis project Ga0172380, IMG submission 119747) | Leachate microbial communities from a municipal landfill in Southern Ontario, Canada - Leachate well 162 metaG | ecosystem: Engineered > Solid waste > Landfill > Unclassified | place...
ATTCTAAAACAGCAGAACTTAACAACATATTTTCGATAAAACAAATAGAAGCCGCACTAATTAGCGAACGGCTTGCTCTAACTATGACAGCTAGAGAGCAAAAGCTTTTTGCCCTTGAAATGGAATTGCTTTCAAAAGGTGCTTTGCCTGAAGTTATTGACCAATTAAAAGCTGAAGCTGGCGCCAATTATGATTTGGCAAAGTCTCTTGAAGATGCCGCTGCTAAAACAGAAAGGCTAAAGCAGTCTTCTATTCGGGCTGCTCAGGAAATGGCAAAAGCTGCTCAGGAAAAAGCAAGGCAGACCGCCGAAATATTGCAGAAACGATTTGAGGAAACTAGAGACTTTTTTGCTGAAACTTTTGTCAGTTTCTACCAAAACGGCAAAAATGCTTTTGATTCTTTAGCCAGTGCATTTGAAGCGATGATTGTGCGAATGATGGCTCAATGGGCTGCTTCTGGTTTGATGAAAGTTTTCAATATAAGCGGGGGAACCAATTTAGCTTCTGTTCCAGACTCACAAGCAAGCATTTTGGTAAAAGGTATCGTTAACAAGTTTGCTCCAAATGCAATGAGCAACACAGGGTTTGGCGATGTAAAAGGCGCGTTTGAATCTTACAATGAGGCTGGCACAAAAGTATTTAATTCAGAGCTATTTATAAAAGGCTTGAAAACAATTGGCTTGAACATCGGTGCTGGAATTGCTGGCGATATTGCAGGAACTAAACTGGGCGAAACAATATTTAACAAAGAAGCTAATTCTAAAATTGGTTCTCAGATTGGCGGGGCTATTGGTGCCGCTGTTGGAGGCCCGCTAGGGTCGTTTATAGGTTCGTCGCTGGGTTCTTTGGTTGACGTAGCGGCTGGTGGCGATGGCAAACTCAGGCGCAACGCAGGCATGTTTGTGGGCTATACGCCGAGCGCGGAAGGTTCTGACAGGGTGTTCAATGTTGAAAGGTTCAAATCAGGTTTGGACGTGCAAGGTTTTGCCCGAAGAGAAGACAAAGGAACCGCGCTTCAAGTTATAGAAACATTCCGAACCGTTGACACTGCTTTTACTGCACTTGTTAAAGAACTTAAAGGTTCGCTTGATGTACGTTCCTTGAACGGGCTTGACGAACAAGCAACCCCCGGCTCTAGTGGAACTTTCTTAGGGCTTGGCGGCAACGGAACTTTAGCAGGTGACTTGAAAGCTCAGTTGAATGACTATGTTAAACAATTAGCCAACAATGTTACTGGACTTTCTGAAGAACTTATAAATTCAGTTAAAGCAGCAGCTTCTGCTGAAGACGCTCTTTCAATTCTTTCAGCCGCTGTTATATCGATGGAAGTGGAAAGCAAAGCAACTGCACAATCTTTAAAAGACGCAGAAGTTGCCTTGAAAGTTATTAAAGATAGTGAAGAACGTTTTGTAAAATTCCGTTACGAATCTGTAAAATCCATGACTAAAGACTTAGAGAATTCAATAAGTCTTCAGAAAGAAATACGCATGGAAATTTACAAAGCAATGGGTGCAATACCTTTGTTTGGAAGTGCGGTTGAAGCTCAAATTGAAGGAATAAAATTCTTAAAAGAATCAATCATAACTCAACACGAAGAACAATTAAAAGCTGAGTTGGAATTGCATGAAACTAGAATTAAATACGCAAAAGAATTCACAGATTATGCAATGTCTGTTAGGCTTGGCCAATTTAGCAACTTGTCACCAACTGGCAAGTTTGAATTGGCGCAATCCAGCTTTAGAAGTCTTAGCGAGAAAGCTAAAGGCGGCGACAAAGATTCGATTGAAAGATTACAAGATGCCGCGCAATCTTATATTGAATTAGCTGACGCAAGTTTTGCTTCAAGCAAGCCGCGCAAAGACGCTGTTTCAGAAGTGCTTGCTGTTATGGATGAACTTTCCATTTCAATGGCAAAGTCTGAATTTAATCCAGTTGCTGCAAATAAAGCTTTAGTTAACGAATTGGAAAAACTTGACGTTAAACTTGCGGATATATCAAAAGGTATTAATCAAGGCATAATTAATGAATTGAAAGGCATTGTTTACGCGCTTGAAGACCTTAGCCCACAAATTAGGGATAGCTTAATAGATTCAATAAGCGAATGGATTAAGCTTGCGACTCCAAACGGCGAAGCGATGCTTACCGCGCTGGGTGGAATAAAAGGCTCGCTTGATCTGTTGCCGCCAGAAATAGCCGCATACATGACCGGGGCTATGGGCGCAATGATGGAAGCAATGTATGCTTCTGGGCGCTCGCCTTCGCAGATTGCCAACGCAATACCTAAAGGCAGTGTGCTTGACGCTGCTGCTAACGCTTCGCTCGCTGAGAAGGGTCTTGGTAGCACTCAAGACTATCGTACTTCGGACGCAGCTATACGCGCTTTTGTGGAAGGGGCAAGGGCAACTGCCGCCAGTGAACTAGACGCAATTAAAACCGTTTACGAAGCCGCCAGAAGTGCTGGGATTGGTTCGCAGCAGTTGGCCGGGGCAATGGGCTACTCACAAGCTGACGTGCTTGCAGCAGCAGCAGCAGCAGGCTTACCGTCATTCTCAGGCGGTGGCATAGCAACAGGCCCTGACACAGGCTATTTAGCCCTCTTGCACGGTACAGAGCGAGTTGAGCCTATAGATTTTGGTAGCAATTCAGATGCAGCAAATGAAGATGTTGTTGCAATACTAAACGAAATTAAAGTCGCAAATGAAAACATGGTTCGCAGTGTGCAAGTTGCAGCAATTGACGCAGCAAGACAACGCGAAGAACAAAAAGCTGTAAACGAATCAGTTAGAACTGAAATTACAAAACTAAACCAAAGGCGTGCAAATGGCTCTATCGGATAGCCAATGGCTTGCATGGCTCAATTCGGAATTTAAAAATCCAGTTGTGCTAGTAGAAGCTAAATATTACGACTCAACACTGAAAACACTTTATTTCAGTGATTGTGGGTATATCGACCCTTTTGATGTTAATGCGCCAAATTACATAGCAATTATTGAAAGCAAAATTGTCATAAACAATAGTTTGCAATCTTCAATTTTAAGCAACTTAGATATTTACAATTTCGATAACGCTTTGCTAAATTATCAATTTATTGGCCAAGATTTTAAAGTATTTTATGGTGACAAATCTTGGCCAAGAGCTGATTTCAGGCAGGAAGCTTTTAATAAAGTTGCTAACTTTTCATCTTCAAATCCTAGGAGCTTTACTTTTGAATTTGAAGATATTGGCAAAAAATATTTCAATCAGTTGATAATTGGTAACGGTACAGGGGCGCAAGCGGGTTTGCCTTTTGTTTTTGGCAAATGTTTTAATGTTCAACCTATACGCGAAGACGCTACACATTACAGTTATTTTACGCCTGCTGTTATTTCATTTCCTTCAGAAGTGCGCGACAGGGGCGTCCCTTTAGTTCTGGGTGGCGGTGCTGACTATACTTTGAGCGTTACTGTTGATGGTTCTGGTGACGGTTTAAAAATAACAATTGTATTTGCTGTTATACCTTCTGGAGAAATAACTTGCGACATAGAACTTAATGAATTTCCAATTGGAACACCACTTCCAAATGAATCTACAATTGACAAAATACTCACTCAAACAAATTCTTATGTTGCTGCTCCAATAACAATTGCGTCTAGCGTTTCAGGTTTCAACGACACTTATTTAGGCTATGTTTGTTATAACTACATAACAACAGGTCAAATGCTTAATGAAATGTGCGATTCAATTGGAGCAAATCCTAGAATAAACTCGGACGGCGAATTAGAACTTATACGAGTAACAACAGGCGGAACAGCAACTAGAACGGTTGATGATTCGGACATTTTCGGCTTCATAAGCTTGGAACAAAAAGAACCGCCTTATTTAGCCTTGAGTGTGGGGTATCAGAAAAACTGGAAGCTCCAAACTACAAATTTGGTGGATTCCTTGACAGATGCCGAGTATGCTTTGTATGCGCGGGATTTTACTTACGTTTCAGATTCGGCAAGTTTGCCTGCATATCCTTTTGAAGTTGCTCAGAAGCGCGATACGTTAATTTATGATTTGACTGACGCAACCAATGAACTAGATAGGCGTTTTGCATTAAGGTCTTCTGAAAGAAGTGTTTGGAAGTTGCGAGGAAACTTGTCTTTTGTTTATGACAAAATTGGAACAACAATTTCGATAAAAACAGAAGATTACGGAATGTCTGCGGGAAATGATTTTGTTGTAATAAGCAATTCATTAAACTTGTCCGATAATTATTGTGAAGTTAAGGTTTGGAAATGAGTTTGACTGACAAAATTCATATCGGCTGGAGTAACAATGTAGAAAATTCTACGTTGACCTCTACGCCAACTGCTGAAACTTTGCATCCGTTAACAAACCTGACAAATGGAATTCGCGGCAAACCTACTCGATGGGATTTTACAACAGCAACTGACTTGGTTTTAAAAACAAATTCAGCAACTACACAAAAAGCAACAGCTTTAATTATAAAATGTCACAATTTAGCTGAAGACGCAACTGTTAGGCTAAGGTTATATTCAGGTGAAAATCAAACTGGAACTGTCGTTTACGATTCAGATTCAGTAGCAGGGGCTTCTGCAATTTACACCATAAAGCCTTGGGGTGAAATGATTGCAGGTATAGACCCTTGGGGAAATTATTACGACCCTAACAGCAAACTGGATTTGGTTTATTCTCTTTATTTTGATACTGTTGGTTATAAATCTTCGCAAATTGACATTGCTGTTCCTTCGCCAGTTGGCGATATAGTTTCTATCGATACAGTTGCTTTATTTTTTGCGTATACCCCTTTTATAAATTATTCATACGGTGCCAAAACTTCAGTTGTTGATAAAAGTGTTCACAATGAAGATAGAGGCGGGGGTATTAGAACAAACGTGTATCCTTCACGAAGAATGATGGAATTCCAATTTTCCCACATTACAGAAACCGAGCGAAACATTTTAACGTCTATTTTTGAACAAATAGGCAAAGCGGCAAATGTTTATATAATTGCAAATCCTAACTTTGCTGGCTATTCCAAGTTTTTAACGACAAGTGTTTACAAAAGAGATAACAACTTAAGTTTTGAAAATATGTTTTGGAACGCTGATAATTTAGCTTTCATATTCAGAGAGAATTAAAAAATGGCAATCGACCTAAGTACGGCAAAAATAGTTGACGGCGCAACTGATTATCCTGCTAAACACAACACTGCAATGGATGTTATTCAAGCGGCTGTTAACGGTGCACTAACTGAGGTTTCTGCCAACATTGCAGACATAAATACGGTGGCGGGTATCGCCGCAGACGTAACTGCTGTCGCTGGCAATAACGCAGATGTCACGACTGTTGCTGACAACATTGTTGATGTTGGGGTTGTTGCTGATGCTGCTCCGAACATGGCAATTGTGGTCGCAAATCTAACCGACATTCAAAACGCTGAAGAGAACGCAGTGTTGGCAGAGACTGCGCGAGATTCCGCGATCAACAACGCACTATCCGCCGCAACCAGTGCTTCCATTGCTGCCGACCCGACTGCCTACATCGCAGCTCTGGCCGCAAGTTACGCACTCACGACGATCCTTGCTGCGACCTTCTTCGAGGACACGAGCGGAGAGTTCAAAAAAGTCCAAGCTGCGTACTTGAGCGAGACCAAGCCGACCGGCCGATACCTAGGCCAGCATTCCAGTGCTGCCAATGCTTGGGCTGCTGCGTATCTTGGAGTCGCCTCTGCTAATGAGGACTGGTATTTTAATAGCACAGATAAGTTCTGGTACAAGCTCAGTGGTGGAACTTCCCACACCCGTATCTACCGCGCTGGCTCAACTCACCTTCCGCGAAAAGGTGTTGCTCTGGTGAGCGGCACTAGCACAAGTTCACGGCTTATTATCCTTGATCTTACTGAGAGCAGGGCTACGCTGTGGGCAGAGGCTACTGCTGGCGCAAGTACGTTGTTCGGAGCTTCGGGTTCTCCTAGTTTTACTACCTGTAAAATGGCATGGTCGGGGTTGAAACTGGTCTACGGGAAAGTGGGCACTGCTGGTATATCTCTAGGGCTAGTAGACTTCGCTACAGGGAAAGCGTTCATCTTCTCAAATACTAACCACACTACCTTTGCAGGAGACTGGTCTACACGAAATTCAGCACTGTCATCAAAACAAGTGAACGCAACCAGCACGATTAGTAATTCAAACATAAGTGATGTTGCAGTTGGGGCCAGTGGAAATATATACGTGGCCACAGAAGGCGGGGTTTCTGTAGTAAAGCCAGATTTTACAACCCTCAAATCATCCAGCACCAACGCATACAAGTCCGTCGCAATCCTCCGTGGTCGCCTCTACGCAATCAACGACACTGCCAGCCCTGAATCTCTTATAGACTTCGGGCCAATTGACCAGCTCACTGCAAGTTTCGCCGCTGTCAACACTTGGACGAATGCGACTGTACCTGCGCTCTCAGATTCCACACTGACCAAAGTCGTGGCAGCTGGTGACCATCTAGTGATACATGGCTCCACTGCTGTAGATGAGCTGTGGCCTGACACCACAACGATGGCGAATAGTTTGATCGCTCGGAAGTACACGACTGCTGCGACTGTGCCGATGAAGAAGCCGGAGTTGATGATTCTGGCTGGTACTGGTACAGGGAGTCTTGTAGCTACCGACAAGGTTACTAATGGTGGATTTGCATCTGACATCACTGGCTGGGTAGAGTCTGACCCTTCCGGAGCTGGCAGCGTTGTATGGGATACAGGCGCTGCTTTGGTTACAAAAACATTGTCCAATAATATGGGGTTTTACTCTGTCGGAATTTCTGTTGTAGCAGGAGAAACATACAGATTTACCGGGGCGGTAGAGTATGTGTCTGGGACTTTCACTGCATCTGTTGGATTGAGGACAACAGATAATGTATCCACTGCTGCGACAATTGGCAGTTCTGTATCTATTGTTCAAAGCGGCGCTGGAACTACCTCGTTCGATTTTAGTGTAACCGCCACCTCTACAGGAACTGCATATTTTGGCTTACACGCCTTTACTACTAGCGGCGCTGCGAAGCTAGATGACGTAACTGGAGAATTGGTAGTCAAAGACCATTCCGGCAAATCCAACCACGCCACTATCAACGGCACTCTCACCCTCACAGCTCACGCAACTGGGGGTGTTGCGATGGCGAGTGGTCTTAGCGAAACTAATCACCTTGACGCACCTAATCCATGGGCAGGTGTCGGTAGTGGCGAAGCCTACATCTGCGGGGTGTTTAAGTGTGCTGCGAGTGCGGTGAATGAGCGGCTCTTCTCCATTGGTTATTGGGATGGGGCGGCGTACCAGAATGCTGTTGTAGTGGCGTCTCTGGTTGATTCAACTGGCGCTATTTCGTTATTTTTGTCAAACGATGCCAGCGCCACAAATGTCACGGCCACTACAAATTCTGCCTACGACGACACCCTTTTGCACACGTTTGTAGCGAAAAAAACAAGCACCCACTACTTGCTGGAAGTTGATGGAAAAGAGGCAGCAAGTGTTGCTGTTGGTGCTCACGGTACCCTGACTTTCCATGCGTCTGCAACGATTAAAATTGGCACTAATGGCGCACTAGCAGCTAGTGCCCCCAACACATCCGTCGCACTTATTGGTGGAGGCAAGACAGCACTCACTGCTTCCGAGTCTGCTGAAATCCACAAGTACCTCCGCAATCTTGTCGAGGGCAAAGCCGCTTTCGATGAACTCCCAAGCAATCTTGCGTACAACGAACTCACAGATACCATCCACTGTGTGGGCACCACTTACGAGCAAACCATGCGTGATGGTCGCGTGGCAGTAGTTGGCTCTCACGGTGTCGGTACAACCCCGGTGATTGCGTGCGGGCCGGGGGGTGAGGTGTCTTATGGGGGCGGCACCAATGTGACTATCTCTGTGCCTGAGCGCAACCTGCACGAAGCCGAGAACCCACCGATCTACGAAGAGAAAATGTTTTACGACGAGGAATTGACCCTCGAAGGCACCGTCTACTGGCTCCCGGTAGGCTGGGAAGTTGTCAGCGTAAAACTGGATGGCGCTGAGTCCCGTAAGAACAAGGGCAGCGCTGTCTACGGCTGGGCGCTGCAACAGGACGCTTTCCGTTGGGGCGTCGATCCAACTGCCGCAATTACAACCATCGCTGTCGTGGCCGGGAGATATGTATGAGCTTTCAAGTAGAGTCAACTGCGACGACGATGAGCGTCAACGGGATACTTTTGTTCGACGCGCTTAATGACAAAATGCCGGGTGCTGGCGTCATTGAAGACGTAACACAGTCTTTTGTTCGGAAGGTGTACCTGCCTCAGCAGCGAGAGCGTATATTGCGTGCAGGTACGGTGGAAGAGAGAGCGGAGCTGGATGCTTTCTTCGACGGCGTGGCGAGCATCAAAGGTGCGCTGATTGCAAAGTACGCAATCAAGCAGGCAGCTCTGGATTACGAGCAGGCGGTGCGTGATGTTGCTGCACTTACGCTCCTGATTAACGGTAGAACCGCCGTGGCAGAAGTGCCGGAAGTACTTGACCCGCAGACAGGTGAGATTATCCAGCAATACGTGCCCGCAGTCAGTGCTGTAGAGCCACTAGACATCGATTCTGCTGCTTACGCAGACGCTGATGGTGAGCTGGTCTCGGCGAACTTGATTATCTCTACCGCATCTCAGGAAGTGCTCGACCTGGTTGCGCTGAGGGCTGCTCAGTGATTCGTTGGCCCGCTGGGGCCGATGTCTATTTCAATCCGGTTAACAGTCCTGCACCTGTCGATGTAACTGAAGCTGCGATCCAGTACGCTTTGTGGTCGTGGCAGGAGCGCACTGGCATCGAGCTGCGCTGGAAAGGTCTCACCGATCAGCTCGAAATTGAAGGAGCTATCATCGTCAGCTGGGGCACTAAGGAAGACTTTGCCAAGTATGGCTATACCGGCCTCGATTACCTGCAACTGAGGGGCGTAGCAGCAAGACAGCCCCGAGCGGACGGCACGTACAAGTGGGTGAAGGTCTTCTTAAATGACCGCTACTGGCCAGAGAGCGGCATCATCGGTCGAAGGGAAATGGTCACCGTTGTTCATGAGCTGGGTCATGCGCTCGGTGCCCAGCACATAGAACAGAAAGACTCGGTGATGTCCACGAACTTGTTGTCCTTGCACCCGTACAGCTATGGCTTGCGCTGCGCTGACTTCATGCCGATCCAACAAGGCGGTTGCCACACGTTCATCGAGCTGACCCGTGAGTACGATCTCGTCATACCGTGCGTACAGGGGCAGTTTGTTGACCTCCAATACATCGGGGACGGCACTAAGCACAAATGGCGTCTGCGCTCTCTCAGAGAGGCTGGTGAGCATCAAGTAGAGTCGGCTGTTGGCCCAATTGATTTCGAGAAGCCCGATCTGGTGTTGCTCGATGTACGGTCACCAGACATGAAGCTGACAAGGGTTGAGCTGAAACATGATCCGATAAACGAATGGTGGACGCTGGTTCACGCTGAGTGATTAAAACAAACTTGCTTGATGGTCTCTTTTAAACTTCCCGCATTCGTGTAACATATTAACAGCTTCGTTTGCATACCAATCATAATCGATATCATCGGGCAATATTTCAGGCAAATCCATTAAAGGTTTCGCTCCATCGGTAAGCGGAACTTTATTACCAGAAACGACGTAGTTTATACAGCCTTTTTCATTTTTAGCGTAATACCATCGAACAACTTTGCCAAGGTATTCGTCATTTTTTCTGCCACCGCCTTTAACATTTCTAACTGAGACGAAACGGCGAACATCTTTGCAATTTGCAATTGTTTCTTGAACTGGTGTTCCATTCTTTAAGAAAGCTAAAACAGCATCGTTGCAAATTAAAGTTTCAGGGTTCTTAGAAAGAACGCTATTCAAAGCCGAACCTCTTTCTGAGAAAACACCTTTAGTTTTGCAACCAAGTTTTTCATCAAAGAACTTTCCTTTTTCGTCGCCGCCTTCAGCTTTTATTGCAATGTAGTTATTCACGTCTCTGCAATAGACGCCGCTGTATTTGGTTTCCTCTGTCTTGAAGCAGGTTTGTTTTTCCCACATAGCTATAACATTGCGAACCTCTGGGCGGCGAGCAACAGGATACTTGGACACAATGCCGTCAGTGTTGCCGCTAATGACTTCAATGCCAATTTCTTCAAGCTGTTCAATTAGCATCAAAAGAGCAAGTTGCCCGGTAATGGTAACTTGAAGCATAAGTTGTGGCGCATAAAGCACTGAATACTTGTTGCCGAGTTTTCCAAAACTTCCGTTAATTGTAATTTTCAAACTGTCTGCAACTTTCTTGTTCTTAGCTTTTTTGGCTTCTATTCTACGGTTTACAATGGTTTCGTAAACTTGCAAGAAAGCTTCGCCTAAGTGAGACGGGAACAGCCGCTGGTTCAATATGATTCGAGGGTAAAAAGATTCAACGTCATTATCTGCAATTTCAATATCACCACTAGCAATGTGGGCAATTTCACTTTCTTGTGAATGCAAGCCTCCCATACCTAGCTTGTAAACGCTTTTGCCAATCTTTGTCTTCAAAATCCAAGTTGTCTTTCCTTTCTCTTTAGCTCCCAAACCTTCCGGCCACAACGGAGAACCTAGCGCGTCAAGTTTGAATTCAGATTCTAAAATTCTTTGGAGAATATCATTCAATTCTTTTGATTTAAATGATATGAAGTCTGGCAAGTTGTATTTTAATACAACGCCTTCTTTCAAGTTGCATCGCTTTGGCGCAAAGCCTGTTAAGTTTCTAAGCTCTGAACAAATTACAGTTTCGGCAACTTGCGCGTCAGACTTAGAGCGCAAATCAACGCCATACTCTTCAGTCATTTCTGTTCTAAGCTTTATTTCTGAAGAAAGTTCTTTGAACAGAAGCTCGGTATTATCCAAATCATTGGCACAGTAGTTGCGAATTATTTCAGCTTCTTCGGCTGTTAGAATGGCGTCAGGGTCTATAGGCAAGTCTTGCATTCGCTTGCAATGTAATCTGGCTGCATAGAGTTTCAAAGAGCCTTGCAACGGAGCCACTTCGATTAAGTCAACGTGATTGTAATTCGGAACTTTGATTCGGTATTCTTTTTCAAAGTCGAATTTGTTTTGGTTGTATTTGATTATAAAATCAGAAGCTTCTTTTAATTTTTCGCAGGTAGCTCCTTCTAAAGCAAGCGCAATCATAGGCATATCGTAATGAATGCCATTAAAGCTTACCAAGCAAAACCGCCATAGCATCCAACGCAGTTTCAACTTGTTTATTCCAAAGTCTGGGGATTGTTCAAACTTTACATATTTGCCGTTAGCCAAGCATTTAAAAGCAATGAAAAAGAAATTAAAATAACATTCGCTGTCAAACACAAAAATAGAGCCGCTTGGAATTGTAAGCAACTCTTCATCTGTCATGTATTCAACAGGCCGCAAAACAGCTCTTATTGAACGAACTAAATTTCTGCTCAAAGTTTTCATTTAATAAGGAATATCGTCATCTTAGTTAGTTTTTGGAACTGGATTGTAATTTGATTTTGACATTGCAGCCAATACACCGCGAGTAGCATCTTTAACAAAAAACACTCGGTTGCCTTTCGAGAAGTCAGCTTTACCAAAATGCTCTTTAAGTTGCAACAGAGATTTTGCAGGAAAAGACATTTCTTCTAACAAACCTTCAACTTTGTACACTGACGAAAGTTCTGCATTTGTGCCGGAGAATACACCTTCTTTGGAAAGATATACAACGCCGTCTTCAGAAAACTTTTCAATAATACCGACGGCTTGAAAAAAGTTTTCAGGCAAAGCCCAAAATTGCAAATCAAGTACATCCAAAACTTCAGAATAGTTTGGGTATCTTTCTTGTGTCAAGTTTACTTTAATAAAAGATTCGTCTTCAAAGTAAAAAGTTGCAGTTGCACCACTATAACCAAACTTCGTTAAAGTTTTGCCGCATTTGGCAATAGCCAAAGCAGCTTGCTTTGGGACAAGCATAGCCGGGGGTAAATCGTTACCGTGCCAGCTCTCTAGCATTGCAAAGCCGTTGGTTGCCACTGCGCTATCTCGCTGAAGCAGCACAGAGCCAAACGCAGCGTTTACAGCGCCTTCTGTGGCGACGGTACACACATTCCCTATGGCAACCCTAACCCTGTCATCTATTGTCGCACAGGGCGCGTCAGGCGCGGTCAAGGATAGAGCTGAAAACGGCACACAAGGCACAATTCCAGTAAAAGCCCCAGACTTAACAGAAAGCAGCGACTCGGACACTTGTGCGATTGAAAGTTCTTCGCTGCAATTTAAAAGCGCTTCCAAGAATTGCAATGTGTGTGGGCAAGCATTTAAGTCTTCTTGAACTTTACATGCAATCATAAAGCTTTCAGAAGCTGCTGCAATCCAGCCGCCTGTAATCATGCAGTATTGGCTTTGAATTTCGCCAATCTTTTTCTGCGCTACGCTGATAAACTTCAAAGCAGCGATTAAACCAGCAGCCGGATTTGCAGGTTTTGCTGGGTTTGCAATTGCTTTTCGTGCTCTGGTTCTATTTGCAGGTGCTCTGGGCTTTCTCGGTCTTTTTGTTTCAGGAACAGGAACGTCTTCGTTAAGTTCAGTATTCATAACCTAATATCTCCGGGTGCTCTTTATTAACATGGACTCTAATTCTGGCTGGAATTCGCAATTCGTTTATGCGTTTCAAAGCTTCGTGCGTAGTGGGTGGTGGTTCTTCTTTGTGTCTGGAGCGCCACCAATCGCGGGCTTTCTTAGCAGGCATTCCATTATGCTCCAAGCAAACCCATTCGTTAAACATTCTAAGCCCACAAAAATATGAAACTTTGATAGAAGGCGGTGACATTAAAACACCTTCTTTGTTTCGCTTTTCATGTTTGTTGTAAATTACCTTTTGAACTTCAAAGTATTCAATTTGAGGCAAATCAGATTTAAGCAATTCATGAAACCCGGCATTTGCAAATATCTTAGTTTCAAATGTAAATTCCAATCCGCAGTTTTCACATTTTCGCACTGAAGCGTGAGCGTAAAAACCGCAATTCTCACAAATTCGCACCGGTGCCGTGCCACCGCCTTGACCGGGCTTGCGTGGCTTCACAGGGTCGTTTATAGGCCCGAGCCGGGGCACGTTGCCTGCAAAGTCCAACCCCAGACAGTTTTGCTTGCCAGTCTCCAGAGACGGCCTTGTTCCCCTGCCCCACTTCTGAACGTGTTTGCCGGGTGACATTGTGGGTTGCAGGTCTGCAATCAAGTCAATTGGCGGATGGTCAAAACCAGTTGTAAGCTTGTTGCTGTTGACCAATGCGCGAAGTTCGCCAGCTTTGAACGCTGCAATTCTTTCGTCGTTTACTTTACTTTTCAGTTTAGAATGTACGCATGAAGCATTGACCCCAAAACTCTGCAAAACAGATGAAATGTGTTCAGCATTATCAACGCCAGCAGAGAACACCAACCAAGTGCTTCTTTCTTCACCAAGTTGAACAATTTCACGCACTGCTGAAAATGTAATTTCGTCGGTATCGACAACAGCTTGTAATTGCTTTTCGTTAAAATCACCGCCGCTTAGTTTTACATTTGAAACGTCAATTTTAGTATTCGTTGGTTTCGGCAACAAGCGGCACAAATAACCTTCAGCAATCAATCTATTGAAAGCTTCGTAGCCTGTTATGTCATAGCAAACGTCAGTGAACATCGAACCTTTTTCAGTCAACATTCCTTGCTTTAGCCGGTAAGGTGTTGCAGTAAACCCTATTATTTTCAAATAGGGGTTTATCTTCATTAGTTCGGCAATTACATATTGGTATTTGGAATCTTCGTTTGGAGAAAGCAATTGGGCTTCGTCAATTAACAACAAATCGCGCCAGCCGAAATGCTTCATATGAGCTGGTCGATTGTCTGGTGACTCCAAACTTTTCTCAATTGCATTAGCAACAGACTGAACGCCGCCAAACACAATCGGCATTATCATATCGCGGCTGTTTAAACCCGCGCTATAAATTCCAAGCGGGCAAACAGGCCAAACGCCTTGCAGTTTTTCAGCATTTTGTTCAATCAATTCTTTAACGTGAGTTAGCATCATAATTCGCTGACCCGGCCACATTTCAAAAATGTGCTTTATGAAGTTTGCAATAACAACGCTTTTGCCTGTTCCAGTTGGCATTGCAACCAACGGGTTCCCAGTGTTACCTTTTTGAAAATAGTTAAATATTGCAAACTCAGCTTCTGATTGATACCACCTATTTTGATACATTTGCAAAATTTCCAAAATAAAAAATAGCAGCTTTTTCGTAAGCTTTTTTGGCGTCTTCTTTTGATGAAAAATAACCAATGTGAATTTTTTTAGAATTTTTGCAGATTTGAGCAACCCAGCATTTTTTATTTTTAGACCAGCTAACTCCTTTTATCTTGCTTGTGTTGTCTTTTCTAATTTCAGAGTTGCCTTGATTTAAACTCAAGTTTGCTTTTCTCAAGTTGCCAAAAGAATTATTTGAATAGTTTCTGTCAATGTGGTCAATTATAAAAGTTTCGGGGTATTCTCCGGTAACATAAAGCCAAGCCAAGTTGTGAGCCATATATCTTTTGTTGTTTATAGATATTTGAATGTGCCCGTTTGTGTTAAATCTTCCTGCAATTTCTCCTTTTTTCATAACATTGTAGTCATGCTTATAAGTGAAAACTCCACTTTTCATGTCGTAATTTAAACGGCTTTTTAAAATTTCTAAAAGTTTATACATTTTGCGTTATTGCCTTGTAGCTTGGGCAGGCATTTGGAATAAATTCTTTTGGAATAATCCCGTTGTGCAAGGTGCAATTCCACTGTGCGTTTTCGGCGGGTACTGCGTGAACGCAACTTCTGCAATTGACTTCTGGAACAGCGCCTTTGTGACAAATATCTTTGAAATGGCACCAAGTACAAATTATAAAAGTTGGGTTTTCAGAAAGTTTTGCGGGTGGCTTTTGCGAAGTGATTATTCGCTCTGCTTTTGCGAGCATTTGATTGCCAAGACTTTCGTTTAACTTTACAAGTTCGCAATGAATTGTGTCATCGTTTTTATTGATGTTTAGATACAAAACCCACTTAAAACCCATTTTGACGCCATAGGTTGAAGTCTGGGCATAGTGTTCTTTTTTGGCTCTAGCCATGCCGTCGCCTAGCAGCTTGTTGAAGCCGGTGCCGGTGCCGTTGGTTTTGAATTCAAGCAAAACGGGTTCTTCAATTCCATACCGTTCGGGCAAAATTGCTACGCCGTCAAGCGAGCCGCCAAAATGACCATTTACATCGCTTATGCGTATTTGTGGGTATTGCCCGTTTTCGTCAGGCTCTTTGCTTCTGTCTTCAAACCAAACTTTGCAGCCAATTCCTTCAAGCCATTCGATAAATCTAGCTTCTTCTCTATGGCCGCGATTGAACAAACGCTGCTGTCTGCCGTCTGTTTTTTCATGCTTCAACCAGCGAAAAATTGCCCACAATTTATAGGAACAATCTTGCCCGATAAGCGAAGCCCCTAAATGTGTTCGGTGCCCGCCGTCATAGGTTTTAACGCAATAGCTGTCAATGTCTTCAAGAATTTGTTTTGATATTAGCTTTGCGACTCCGGGCGCGTCTAAGTCCGGGGCTTTGCTTTTTATAATTTGATTTTGGGTTGGTTGATTTAACAAATTCTCGTGTTCTTGCATTTTGTTTTACTTCCTCTTTTTCTTTTCTGCGAATTAAGGCTTTTAAGTTTTCTTCGTAATAAGAATTGGAATTGTCGATTGTCAATTTTAGTTCGGCATCTGTAAGCCAAGAAATGTGACAATTTTCAGGCTCTATTTGCAGAATGCGAGATAGCCAAAAGTAAGCACGGTCTCTGCTCATCAAGCGAGTTTGCCAAAGTTTGTCGAAAGCTTCGTGCGCTTTTTTTCTTAACTGCCGGGTTTCTTTCCCTGCCATTTTGCCAAGCGGAATTTCGGTATTAGGATGGCAACCAACAGCAGCTCTGCAATCGCTGCAAAAATAACAGTAAGGCCATTCGCCATAAATTCGGCCATATACTTTATCATTCGTTACAAAATTAACATCTGGGGAACAGCAAACATCGCAAATAATCGGTGCTTGCAATTTGTGCTTTACGTTATCCATTGAACACCTTTAAGCGGCCTGACAAAGCCAAGCCGCTGTTGCGAAGGTTATCGACCCCAAGGAGCCGCTTGCTGACCCCAAGCAGGCGCTGATTGTGGTGCTGGCTGCTGGGCAGGCTGTTGACCCCAAGCCGGAGCCGCTTGCTGCTGGGGGGCTTCAGGGGCTGGCTGTTGCGGTTGTTGACCCCAAGCTGGCGCGGCCTGTTGTTGAGGCGCCTGCTGTTGCGGTTGTTGCTGGGGAGCTTGTTGCACTGGCGCCGCCTGCTGAACCGGGGCAGATTGTTGCGGTTGGGCTTGTTGACCGGCTTTCGGTTCATTGCCGTTAATGTCCAACACCTTTTTAATTTCGGTGTATTGCGGGTCATTCTTTTGGGGAACAACTTCGACAATGAAAGGCTTGTTGAACAAAACAGTTGGGTCATTGCCTTGTGCGCCCAATTGGAACGTCTGGGTTACATAGCAAATTGCAGACAGTTGTTTGTTGGCAATCTCAACTGCTTGGGCGCTGTTGTTGTAAAGGTTCAGGCGATAAGGGCCAGTTGTGCCACTTTGGGGGCCGTCGATGATTCGCAGTGAGAATTGCAAATAGCTGCCGTTGTTTTCTTTGTTCGCCTTAACTTCGGCGTTTTCGATAACAACAGGGTGGCAACCCACTGGCAATTGTCCTGCGCTTTGCTCCGGGTTGTACTGGAGCGGGTTGAATGGTGCAAAAAGTTGAACGCTCATTTCATTTACCTGTATTAAATTGCGGCATTTAAAGGAGTGCCGTATACACCTTATCAAACCATTGCTTTTGCAAATAACAACGACAAGTCAGCAGGTTCCAATTCGTTAAGATTGCCAAGCCTATCGCGTGAAAACACTTCGGGAATTTCTTTTGTTCGCAATGCTCTTTGGGGCTTTTGTACTCCGGGTATAGAAACTTCAGCCAAGTGCATTACATTGTCATACAAATGCGGAATCAAAGTGTTCAATTCCTTGCCCGGAAAGTAGGGTCGCTTTTGCATGATTGGTTCGGTAACAATCGTTCCATCTTGAATCATCGTTTGCTTGCCGTTCTCTGTTTGAGTTTGCTTGCAAATTAAAACGATATGCTTCTGAGGAAGATAGTACAAAAGATTGGCTTTTGCCATCACATATTGAGACATTTCGCCGTATGCTTTCATGCCGTGCTTTTGCTTTTTAATTTCATCTGCCAATTTCAATTCAGCAATGTTTGACATTGAATCGACGCCGAGCGTATCGAAGTTCTTTGCTTCCGGCGACTTGCTCAACCATTCAAAAAATTCATCAATTTGCGGAATTGTGAAAGCTTCAAAACAAGGAATGTTTGAACTTCGCATTGACAGCATACCCGGCTCAGTCACAAGCAGCACTGGCCGGGGGGCCGTGTTGATAAGCGGTGTTTTACCGGAGCCGGGGCCACCAAACACAATGGATTTTACCCCAAATCGTTTGGCAAGTTGTGACGCCGGTTTCAAGTCTTTCAGGTTCATTTTGCCGCCTTCGGTGCAACTATTTCGAGAGTTGGGGCACCTTCGTTTGTGACGATAACTTTATCAATAATCGCTTTGTATTCTTGCGGCAATTGGTTGTACTCAGTTACTGACAAATCAGGTGTCCATTTTACCAGACGTTCCGCAATCAACTCACCAGCCGCGCCGTCTGCTTCAATTTCTTGCAAAGCTTTTTCAATTGCATGTTTGTCAGTTTTTCCGTCAAAAGTCTTCACAAACCCGTATGTAAGCTTTTTAACGACTTTTGCTTTCCAACCGTTGCCAAGCTCAATGTTCTCAGTACCTTTATCCCTTTCAGGGTCTGCAATGAAGTTTACAACCATTTTACGAAGCTGCATTTCGCGCTCTTTAGCTTCGTCCAACAGTGTCTTTGCAGCATCCCATTCTACCAACAAAGTGTCGCGTTTTGCGATGAATTCTTCATCACTGTATTCTACAACTTCGCCTGTTTCTTTGTTTGTAACAGTCTTCATAGAAGGCTTCCTTATTTAAGTTCCAGAATTTTACGTTCGTTTGAAAGGTCTCTGTTCAAAGCGTCGAATTCCGTAAACTTGTTAGGAAACCGCGCTCTGAGTTTTGCAATGTTAGCTTCCTGAGCTTCTTCAAAAGTAAACCCAAGCGAACTAGCAAGTAAAGCGAAATACCAGAAAACATCACCGACTTCTTCTTTGATATTTACTTCGTCAATTGAAGTTGGTTGATTGAAAAGAACCGCCTGAAGCACTTCCAGCAGCTCGCCAACTTCGGTGGCCGCGCCAATCAAGCCGTGAATAATCAATTCAGCTCGCTTAGGGTCTTCAGGGTCAACACGATCAGGAAAAGCGATGCAAGTTTTGCCAGAATCGAACGCAAAACCTTGGCCGTAAAAGATGGCACGTTTAATGCTATCCAGCTCGCGCAAGTTGGAAATGCAGGCGGCAATGCAGTTTTCAAAGCGATGTTCGGTCACAAATTCGCCGTGAAAAGTATTTGAAGCGGTTTGAAGGGCTTGGTCAACGTAATCTTTCATTTTGGGTTGCTCCACTGGTTAATGTAGGGTCATACTAAGCCCTTACGTTTTTGTTGTCAAATACAATTGACAGATATTTTTCACCTGTTTATGATGGCCCCGACTTGAACAAAGGAAAGTCCAATGCAAATGAATATCGATGCCTTAATAGACAGATTGAGAAAAGCCCACATTAGCAAGTCGCTGCGAAAGTTGGGGATAGATTGTGATGTTTCTCACGAAAAGCTGAGAAAGCTTATAGCGAGCAACTGCGAGAAAGACCGCAATATCACAATCGAAACCTACAACAAAATAAACGCAGGCTTGACAAAAAATGGCGTACGAAAACATCCCGGTTGAAATGCGAGCTTTCCCGCAATGGGTTGGCTGGCGCTATGAAGACAGAGACGCACCCAAGCCAACAAAAGTGCCGTATTCCGTCGATGGTTTTATGGCGAAAGTCAACGACCCGCTAACATGGGCGACTTTTGGCGAAGTGCTGCTTAAAGCAAAAGCTGGAATTTTCGACGGCATTGGTTTTGTATTAACCGAGCAAGACCCGTTTGCGTTTATCGACTTGGATGATACAAAAGGCGACGCCGAACTAATCGCAAAGCAGATGGAAATTTACAATGAGTTTGTCAGCTACGCTGAACGCTCGCCGTCTGGAAAAGGCTTGCACATTATAATCAAAGGCTCAATCCCAAGCGGAAGAAAGCGGTCTTCGATTGAAATTTATTCCAATCTGCGCTTTATGACAATGACCGGCGATGTATTCCGCAACGAAGCCATAACGGATTGCAACGTCGCCTTGAACATGCTTTATGAAAGAATGTCGCAGGGTAAAAACGTAGACCTTGCTTTCGGTAGTTTGGAAGCTTGCAAGCACACCAACGAAGAAATTTTGCAAGTGGCAATGAGCGCCCAGAACGCCGAAAAGTTTAACGACTTGTATTACTTGGGCAACTGGCAAAAATACTATCCTTCGCAGTCTGAAGCAGACTTTGCTTTGGTTGACATTCTCGCATTTTATTCTGAAAACCGTTGGCAAGTTCAAGATATGTTTTTGTCTTCTGCTTTGGGTCAACGTGAAAAGTCCCGCGCTCAATACCGCATAAACTACATGCTAGACCGCTGCTTCGACAGAATGTTGCCGCCTGTAGACATCGAAGGTTTTAGAAACCAAGTTCAAGAATTGATTGATAGCGAATTGCGAAAGCAGGCTATGGAAGAAGGCTTGCAGAAAATAGCCGCAATGCCTGCAATCGAGGCAGAGCCAGACCAACCGCCGCCGTTCTCCTTTGTCAAGCCAATGGATACCCCGTTTCAGCCTGAAGAAGATGAAGAAAGCGATATGAAGCCGCGCAACAGCCTCTACACGGTGCCTCCCGGCTTGCTTGGTGAGATTGCACAGTTTATCTACGCACAAGCGCCTAGACCTGTGCCGGAGATTGCGCTGGTCGGTGCTATCGGGCTTATGGCCGGTATTGTGGGCAGGTCATACAACGTCTCTGGCGTAGGTCTCAACAAGTACATTTTGCTACTGGCCCCCACTGGCACGGGTAAGGAAGCGATTGCAAGCGGTATTGACAAGCTTATGTCGCAAGTCGTTGTTGCGGTGCCTGCTGCTTTTGAATTTATTGGGCCGGGTAAAATAAACTCAGAGCCTGCTTTGCTGAAATATATGTCCAAAGTTTCAAACAGTTTTGTTTCCGTCGTTGGCGAATTTGGCATTGAACTTGGCATTATGTCAAGCCCGTTTGCACCTGCTCACCAACAAGGTTTGCTGAGAATGTTTTTGGATTTGTTTAACAAAACCGGCGAAGGTAAAATTTTAAAGCCATCTATTTATAGCGACTCAGGCAAAAGCACTTTGTCAGTTATCTCTCCAGCTTTGACGCTAGTTGGTGAATCTACGCCTGAAAAGTTTTACGAAAAGCTAGACGAATCGATGATATCTTCGGGCCTGCTGCCTCGATTTTCAATTATTGAATATAATGGCCCCAGACCGCCTTTGAATGAAGAAAGTCAATTTGCAAAACCTTCGTTTGAATTGATAGAAAAAATGACAAATCTTTGCTCATATTCTTTAATGCTGAATAGTCAAAATAAAGTTGTTAATTTAAAATCAAATTACGTTGCCGATAAACTATTTAAAGACTTTGACGTTTATTGTGATTTGAAAATTAACAAAACTACCAGCGAAATAAACAAACATCTTTGGAACCGTGCCCACATTAAGGCTTTGAAACTCGCCTCTTTAATCGCCGTCGGGTGCAATCAATACGAGCCTATAATTAACGAAGAAATGGCAAGTTGGGCTATCAATTTAACAATTGCAGACGCTAACAACATGATAAAGCGTTTCGAGTCTGGGCAGGTTGGCTTTGGCTCAGATGAACAGAAGCAACTGGCAATGTGCATGCAATACATTAAGGATTTTATTTGCTCGCCTTGGAAAGACGTAGCCAAGTATGTTGGCGACACATTCAAAACAATGCACAAAGACGCTATCGTTCCTTATAGCTATTTGCAAAGAAGACTTGCAAGCAATGTTGCATTTAAAAAGGATAGAGCAGGGCCGACAAACGCACTGAAGCGAGTAATAAAAACCATGCAAGACAGAGGCGACATTCAAGAAGTGAACCGGGCAACACTTTCCAAAACTTACGGCACAACTTCAGCCGCATATGCAATTTCAAATTCAAAAGCGTTTGAAAAATTAGGGTAAGCGACCTTTTTCAAATTTGAGGGTAAGCAACAATTTTCGCCAGAAGTTTTATTTTTGAGGGTAAGCGATGTTTTGAAATTTCGCCAAACAAATCAGATTTAGGGTAAGCGACAATTTTAGGGTAAGCGACCTTTTTCGCAATTTTGGAATGAAATTATTTTTAGGGTAAGCGACCTTTTTCGCCAGACAGCAACAAATTCCACTTCAGCCGCAAACGGCCAGCCGTGCCAAAATTTCGCCAGACGCGAAAAACGCACACGAGCGCAAACGCAAATGCGAACCATTCGCAATCAATACAAAATTTAAACGAACGAAAAAAAGCAGACTAAGTAGCAAACCTTAACCTGCTTTTTTGCGTTATGTCAAACCTGAAATTGTTTGTACATTGTTTGGCCGAAATTTGTGTAAGCGTTTCGCTCTTTAACGTTTAACTTGTCATAAGCATCAAAGTCTATATACCAATCAGCATCTAGTTTTTTACGTTCTTTAGAAATTGAATCAAGTTTTGATTGCAATTCTTCTAACGCTTCTTTTATTTTCAAATCTTTCATTTTCCCGCACTCCTTATTTGTTTTAGATAGCTCATTGAATCAGCATATAAAAGAAATGTCAACAAATATTTAAAAAGAATTTAAGAAAATAACTTTAAAAGTATGTTGACACTTAAATTTAAACGTATAGAATAAGGCCATCTAAACAAATTTAAGGAGTGTATAAAATGCAAATAAGCAAAACGACGCGAAACAAAGTTAAAGCTTTAAAGGATTTTATCCGCGAACCTTACGCATGGCCGGGAGGATATGCCAAAGTATTATATATGAATGACGGTGAGCCAGTTTGTAAGGAATGCGCGAAAGAAAACTACAAATTGATTCTACGGGCAACAAGGGATTGCGACCGCTCAGGATGGAATGTGGAAGCAGTAGATATACATTGGGAAGGCGCGTCGATGATTTGCGCGAATTGCAACAAAGAACTACCGAGCGAATATGGCGAACCAGACGAAGAAGAAAACGACGGACAAAAAGAATAAAAAAAAGCTTTACAGAACTTTAAATGTAGTTTAATCTAGAACCACTTAATACAAACCTTGCGGAGTAAACAAAATGCCAATGTATATAGATGTAACAAAGTCAATCTTTATCGATACTTTTAAAAGTGTCCGCCCTGATAATTTTAATTATTCCGGCCTCTGCGCTCTTTACGAATTTTTAGACGAAATTGATGAAAATTGCCAATTGGACGTGATTGCAATTTGTTGCGATTTTACACAATACGACACAATCGAAGAAGCACTCAAAGCCTATGATTGTGAAGACAGAGACGAATTAGAAAACCAAACTTTAATTATAGATTGCAACGACGAATCGGTAATTGTGCAAAATTGTTAAAAGGTGACAAAATGAAAATTGAAACAATAAGCCGGGAAGTTTACGAATCTTTGAGAGTCAAACCCACATTGACTAATGAGGAAAGAGGCAAGCTTGAGCAATACGACATTGTTACCAGTCCACCTTATGTAATATTTGCCTATGTAGGCGACAGTTTGAAGAACGGCATGGGCATTGATAGAGAAGTCGGCTGTACTTACCCTATTACAACATGGACAGGCGACCCAATAGGCTTTGCTTCGATTGGCAGTAAATGGCGCGTGAATAGCTTTATGGGTAGTCACCTGCATCAATTTTACGCCGTTATAGCTGGCCGGGAATACACTGGTCGCGGCTTTGGGTCTGGAATGTGTGTGAGATTAAAAGAGACGGCAGAAAGCAAAAGGAAGAGAGCATGAAACTTTCAAACGAAGAACTTGCGAAAGAACGAAAAAAAGCATTTATAGTTTTAAGCATAATTGCTTTCGCTCCTGTACTGGTCGAACTATTTATGAAATTATTTTAAATATTCGCTTGCAATCCTTTTTGGTTGTGGTATTCTGAACTCACTTAAACAACAAACCAAACTTAAAAGGAACCTTGCAAAATGAAATTTCAAACAGAAGCACACAAAGCAGAATGGGCACACGCAGACACCTGCCTCCCTGATTACTGGAGCGGCCACCATTTACCGCACGTCTCAATCCTTGTATGGAACGGAATGACAATAGGCATGGTGCGGGAGGCAATCCGCTCAGAGCTAGCGCAAGGCGCTGTCATGGGCAATACAGATGAGGCGCGTTTACTGTCTGCCGATATGGTGCGACCAGACGAAGAAAAGAAGGCAAACCGGCTAACCAAAAAAGTATATGCCGCAATAAATCGAATTAAAAGCAACACCAAAAAGCGAAACTTGTTCCCAGACTTGCCAAAAGAAACAGAAGAACAGGATGAAAGTATTTATGCTTACTTTGTTTTAATTGAGGTTTGAACCATGATAGAAATTTATTGGGAAGTAGATGGCTGTTCCGGTTGCTCAATATGCCGTAAAGAAGAGAAACAAAAAACAATCGAAGCTTTAATAAAAGCAGGCTATACAATCCTAAATTAAATGAATTCCCGCAAGGAACCTTTAGCCACTGTTACAGGTGGCTTTTTTTTTGTCTGGCGCTTTCCCGATCTGCCCACAATTTAGCCTGTTTGATAGATGTAGATAGTTTACCAGTGATTGACTAGCTTTGTGGGCATTGTTATTGCGATCAGGCTCAACCAAAGGCGATAACAGAGCGATTGAGGCAAAAGGAATACTAAGGTAGCTCTAAAGCAATAGAATCGATTGTGGCGCGTTATAGAGCGTTTGAGCTTTGTACACTGGATTGTGTAATTGATTAGTGATTAAAAATTGAGCAAATTGTTACTTGAACGATTGTTAATTAGAAAAAGTGACGTAAGTCATTGATAATTTCGAGAAAAAGTAAAATAAACAAGCGTTCAAATTGTAAGTCATTGAATTTTATAGAAACAGGTGTTTTCGGGGAAAATATACCAAATATTTCAATGTCCATAAAATGACCCCCCAAAAAAAATAATTTAAAAAATAATATATATATATAATAAATACGCTTAATTCAAAGGCTTACGAAAAAAACTTTTTTCATAATCAAATTTGCTTGCAAGTATTCTGTTTTGTAGATTTTGCGTTCTTGTCCAACACAATATTATCAATTATTTTTTTTATATCAAAAATTGCGTTCCAAAAAATTTTTTTGACTACGATTTACAAACAGCACTAACACCTTGCAAAACAAAAGTTTTTAGTGTACGCTTATAACTGTTTGATTCGCCTGAGAAATCGGGAGATATAGAAAATTGTTTATCTAACAGCCTTTATGTGGGCACATGGGAGCCAGTGTAATGACATTTAAATTTAGAGAAGAAATTGACTACACAATAGCAAAATCAGAAGGTAAAAAGCTCAGAGCACCGAAAAGCAAATACCCGTTTAATAAATTGCAAATAGGTGAGGAATTTATTATTGAATATGATGAAAAGATATTAAAATCTGTAAGAAGTTTGGCCGGTAGATTTAACATGAAAACTGATCTTAAATTTTCGGTGCATCACGACCGATATACAAATAAAATCCACGTTGGAAGGATTAGCTGATTATGTGCATAGCCTGTGACGCTTTAAAGCTTGGTGCTAGTGACGAAGTTATGAACAAAATTTATTTGCTAATTGAAACGCTGCAAAAGTTTGAAGACATAGTATTGCGTGCGGCTGAAACTAACCAGCTTGCTTTTGAGGATGTACAAGCGTGCGTGCAAATTGTTACCTTGCTATGTATCGAAGGCGACGAAGAACAGCGCACGGCTTTTGTGAAAAATCACGCTCAATTCAGAATGAAGAGTCAAGAAATTTTGCATTGAAATTGAACAGGTATTTTAAAATGAATTTAAATGAAATAGAACAGGTATTACAGAATGCTAGAACTGAAGTTTCTATAGTGCAATCGTTTAAAGCTTTTGCGAGTGCTTTGCAATACAGCATCCCTGCTTATGCAAATCAATTGCCGAAAATTGAGGAAGAATTGCGAATTGCAAAAATAAATGTTAAAAGTTTGAACCATGTTAGATTACGAATTTTATTCCCAATTAAAGAGGTAGATTGTGATTAAACTCGCTGAAGGTGCAAGTGAACATACCCATCAAGTAGCACTCTTTTCTTGGTGCGCTGTCGCTGCCTTGCATGGCTTTGTGGTAGCAGACAAATGGGCAGATGGTATGCCTATAGGTGATGCAAAGGCGCTGCATGGGTCTAATGCAGTGCCAGAGCTTCGCTGGTATCACGCTATACCCAATGGCGGCGCAAGGGGTGACGATGCAAAGAGCCGGGCTATAAGAGGGGGCCAGCTCAAGGCCGAGGGGGTGAAGGTTGGCGTATCTGATACCTTCCTGCCAGTTAAGCGTGGTATATGGTCAGGACTTTACATCGAACTTAAGAAGCCGGGTAAAGGCAGTAAGGTTAGCGAAGAACAATCCGAGTTTGGCGAATTCGTTAAAGCGCAAGGCTTTGGATTTATAGTGTGCTATGGATGGAAAGAAGCAAAAGAAACTTTAATAATGTACTTGCAAACGTAGTTTAAATGTAGTCTAATGGCTTAACTTAATTTAAAGGTGAACCAGTGGCCGCATTAGACGATATGCACCTAAGCACATTCTATGCCCGTACTGCCAAAGGCTATACCGTAGAACAGGCACTAACCATGCCAAAGTATGTACGCAAATGGCAGTTTGAACTTGAAGCAAAAGAAGGTCAAACTTTGTTAGAAATAGTTAGACGTGAATTCGCTGCTGGTGTATCATTGCACGCAATTGAAAGAAGTTTTGGACTGAAGCGCGATACACTTTATTACCGTGTTAAACGCTGGAAGGAGCAAGGCTTATTATGAATGAAAACATTGCAGTTAAAGTCGAAAAAGCTTGCAATGAATACGGCAACGCCTTACAGGAATTAAATAAAGCTTATGCAAAAGAAAACCTTGCCTTTGCAGAATTGCAAAAGCTTTTAACAGAGCTTGACAACACTTCTAAGGAAATTAAAAAATGAATCAACTAATGTACGCCTGCTTGAATCAAGTTTTGGTGATTGTGCTAACTGCCGTGCTGTCCGCCCTAATGTGGGATAAAATTCAATCGGATAAGCTCGAACGGTTAGAACAGTATGAAAACGCCATTCTTGAATGTGAGATTGATCTACCGCGAAATCAGCAATGCGAACTTATAGCCCGTATATCCCGAACTGAGCTGGGAGACGTGGCGCCAGTGAGTGAACTTAAATGAAAGAGCAAACCTACACTCTAAGCTACTGGATAAAAGAAACACCAGACGCAGAATGGAAAAAAGTCTACATTGAAGGTTTGACCGAAAGCCAATGTATTGAAAAGTGGAATGAACTCAACCCACTTTCGCAAGTTGCCGTGCCACAAATTGAGGCAGGTGAGCCAACTAAACCTTTTAATCGAGAAGTAAAAGAAATTTCTAAAAAGAACTTGCAGCCGAAAAGAAAAGCCAGTAGAATTAATAAACTTCAAAAGTTAAGAGGTTTTTAAAATGAAAAGATTGGAACAACAAATAAACAGAATTAAAACTTTTGTCGATTTGCACGGGAATCTTTCTGACAGGCTGGCGATGCAAGAGATTGTCGAAGCCCTATCGCAGCAGGAAGCGGAGCCGGTTGCTGAATGCGGCGATTGTATGGAGCTGATTGACGAGCGGGATGGCTGGGAAGAGAGGGCGACCGCTCTTGCTGACGCCGTAGGAGAATACTTCGGCGTTCCAGTTGGCGAGCACAAAAGTGCGAATTGCCCGATAAGCGAAGCGATGAAAATTCTCAACGGGGAATATAAAACACCAGCGGTAGACAAAGCATGGGGCAGGTTTCAAGCAGCTGTCACTGAGCCTGAGCCGGTTGCATCAGTGCCGCATAACTTGTCGGAATTGCTACACACTGCAACCATTAAATCAGGGACGGTTATCGCTGACTCAGTGCCGCAGGATGTGGGTCAGTTTATTGCCCAGAATACTGTCTTTGCAAAGGCCGCATCTAGCAACGCCGTGAAATTCATCCCCGCCTATAAAGTTGAGGAATGGATGGCCGGTCACAAAAGGGTGGCAGTACCCAAGCCAGCATTTTTAATTCTTGAAAACATTAACGAGGCATTGAGAAATTATCTCATTCTTTGTTGTGATAAGCCTGAGAGTCCTCTTTACTCGAAGAAGCTTTCCGAAGTCGCCATGTCAGATTTTCACTCATTTGTTTCTTTGGGTGGCGATAAATTGTTTGAAGCCATGCTCACCGCGAGCAAGGAGGGTGGGAAGTGAGCTTGAGGCAGTGGCACTCATCACACAAAGTAACCGGCGCTCTACCTGTAGATGGTAGGGAGGCGTGCGATAAATGCGGCCTGAAAGCATGGCTGCGAGATAGAGGCTCAGAATACGACGGGGATATTATCTACCCCTGTATGGGTGCTGACTATAAGGCCCGAAAGAGTGGCGAAAACCATCACCCGGCGAAAGACCACAAGCAAGGAGCCTCACAATGAAGATAAGGAGTCTTGAAATGGAACAAAGTTCAGGCATGTTATATACGCACGCTGATTGTCCTTATTGCTATAGCGGCAATGAATACGAAGGCGATATTAAATGCGAAGTTGTAGAGTGTTGTGATTGCGGAAAGGAGTTTGAAACAAATTGAATTGCATTTTCTGCGAAGTAATTAGAGCAAGGCTGTTTGCAAACGCTTATGAAAGTTTAGGCTTGCTTTATTGCGATATTGCAGAAAGGCTTTCTGACAAGTTTGGTGAAAACTACTTTGTCAAAATTGAAACAAGCCCTGACAAAGTGACGCACAGTGTTTATCGTTATAACAAACTGCCTCCCCACAACCACTATTTAATTTTGCAGAAGGTTCATAAACGTGCGAACAGAACAGCAGAATCGAGATTTGGTGAAGGAACTAGCGACAACGAAGAATTGCATAGTTGAAGAACAAACCAAACAGTTTGTAGTTTATCGCAACATGAAACCTAGAAAGGTTTTTATAGGCAGAAGAAAAGATTTAGTTTCTTTGATTAAATTGCTTTCAAGGTGTTGACACAAACTTTAAACGAAGTACAATAAGCCTAACTTAACAACGAAAGGTGATTTAAATGTGCTACATGATTTTAAACTCAGCAAATGTTATAGTAGGTAAAGCCGAACAACGAAACGAAGCAAATTCAATGGCAAAAGAAATCGCCTTGACTTCAAAAGAAAGTTTAACGCTTTATGAAAAGATTGCCGTCGCAGTCTACGAAGAAAGCGCAACAATCAAAGAAGCTCACAGGGGCTAAGATGGAACTCAAACTTTATCACGGCGAAAATGCACTTCCTTATACTGTCTGGGTTGAGTTTGATGCTGCTGACCCTAGTGTGGGCTATAACGAACCTTGCATTTCTGAAGTTGTTATTCTGAGCATTGCAGGTTCTTCTGACAAAACTGAAATTGCCGATTTTCAAGAAAGCTTGACTGACGAAGATTGGCAATACATTAACAAAAAAGCTTACGAAGAATTGGAAAAACCCATTTACTTTTGAAAATAACTTTTGTTACAATACAGGCTCTGTTAAAATTCATTCACTTTAAGAGGATTTAAAAAATGGCAAACCCGAAATCCAAAGCAAGCCCAAAAGCAACCTCAGTTGTTGCAACGCTCGAAACAATTGTTGCAGCCGGTGCAAATGGCATGTACACTTCACCTGAAGTGCATTCTGCGCTTGTAGAAGCTGGACTTGTTGAAATCAATCCGGCAATTAAAAATCAAGCGGGTGAAATCGCAACCCGCGCAACCCAAAAAGGTATTGACAGCATCATGACAAACAACACAACCGCAGCACCGGCTGCAACTGAAACAAATGTAAAAAGCGGTTTTATTATCGAAGACGCAATTCCAGTGCCAAAAATCGCTGCTCGCGGTCGCGCCGCTTCCAGTGCCTATCCGTTCGATGATATGCAGGTTGGTCAGAGCTTCTTTGTGCCAAACAGCGAGAAGCGCCCTAACGCTGCAAAGTCACTGGCAAGCACGGTATCAGGCGCCAATGCTCGCTATGCCGTACCCAGCGCAGACGGCGCTCATGAAATGGTGAGTGTCAAGCAGTACGCTCTGGATGCCAACGGCAAGCGCGTCAAAGACACCAACGGCAAGTTTGTTGTGACTGGCCCTGACCTGCAAGAATCTCGCCCTGTGATGGTACAGACCCGCGAATTCATCGTTCGCAGTGTCGTTGAAAACGGTGTTGCTGGTGCCCGAATCTGGCGCCAGTCTTAAAGAATTGGCTGGAGTCAGGCGCATCGTTTCCCTACCGGGTACGCCAACGCACTGCGCTTGACTTCCGGCCTCTTATGCTGTAATTTTTAAACTGCTTTTCTTTGTAATTCCAAAAGGAGTATTAAAATGCTAAGTTTTATCCGCAGAAATGCGCTGGCCTTTTTGTTTCGCTGTTGTTCCTCAGTCCTGATCCTTGCTTCTACAGTTTGGCAATATGCGGTTGGAAATGCAGTTGAACTGCATCAAGACGCAATTGCCAAAATCGAAATGGTTTCGGCTCAACTGAAGATAACGAGTTGCAAAGTCGCCACTGAATGCTTCCAAGTTGTTTCGGCCTGTTGTGCTAGGCTGCACGTCACAATGTTGGCCGCTTTGAATCGAACCCGTTTTGCTGAAAACCTTTAAAACCTTACATGGCTGCTACACTAAAAGCCTCTGACTTAAAATCAGGGGCTTTTTTTCGTCTTTACTTTCTGCCATAATCGGCCATAAGTAAAACACCCGGAGTGTGTAGCATGACACAAGGAACAAAAGAGTCACCGCAATTTACATTGCAAGATTTAGAAGCCTTGATTGAAAGAGCCGCCGAACGTGGTGCAAATGCCGTACTTGTGCGTTTAGGGTTGGAAGATAATCAAGCAATTCACGATGTAAGAGAAATGCGTTCTGCTATCGGAATATTTCGTGAAATGCGCCGTAAGTTTGTAATGCTTCTTTTGCAAGTTGTAACTATAGGTTTAATCGGTCTTATTGTAGTAGGTGCTGGCAAAAAGCTTTCAGGCGGCGAATAATGTCAACACAATACGACGAACTTTTAAAAAAAGCTTCTGCAAAAAACTTCCCCAATCAAGACTGGCGTTTGTTAAAATCCCAGCTTCGTCAAGAAAGCCAATTCAACCCAAATGCAACTTCTCGCTCCGGTGCTGTAGGCTTAATGCAATTTATGCCTGAAACTTGGAACGAATGGTCTGCTAAAGCAGGCTTCCCACAATCATTACGAAACGAGCCTGAAGCCTCGATAATGGCAGGCGCTTTGTATATGATGGATTTGTGGGCAGAATGGGACTCGCCTAGACCTGAAATAGACCGCTACTGTTTGGCACTTGCCAGCTACAATGCTGGGCTTGCCAACATAATCAAAGCTCAGAAGCTTGCAGGCGGTGTAAACGATTACAAAGCAATTATTCAAAAATTAAAAGAAGTTACAGGGCCGAAAAATGCTCATGAAACGATGACGTATGTTAGAAGAATCTTAAATTACTACACTGAAGAGGTTGTTGGTTAATCATGGAACCGTTGCAAAAGTCGCATTTTAAAACAGGCTGTTACGTTGAAGTTTTAGACAATCCGGGCATGTTCATGTTAACTGAAGAACTTATTTATTATTCGGCAAAGCTTGATAAAGATATTCAAGTGCCTGCTTTTTATGTAACAGATTTTGCAAGCATCCCTTGGTTCTTTCATTCAATTATTCAAGTGAATGGCAAACACAGAAAGCCTGCTGTTTTGCACGATTATCTTTGCACTGACGGTGAAACTATTGGAATTTCTCAAAGAGACGCAGATTTAATTTTTTACGAAGCAATGGAATCAATGGATACGCGATTAACTCAGCGAACTATTATGTTTGGGATGGTTAGAGCATATCAATTTACAAAACATTCAATCAAAGGATTATTTAAATGAAACTGTTTTTAACTATTGTAAGCTTTTTGTTTTTAACTTCGTGCGCTGCTGGTGACATTGATACGGTGCTTGGGGTTTCCCCTGACGAAAATGCAAGCTTTTGCGCCGAGTTTGAATCGAACGCTCCTTTCGGCAGTGCAAAAATAAAACGTATCGAGATACCAAGCGGCATTGATGCAAAAGAAATTACAAGCATTGATGACTTGGAAAGGCTTGACCGCATTCTTTGCCCTGATTGACTGTGACAAATAGTTTTCCTTCCTGTATATTTGCGCCAATGTTTAAAAAGAGGCGCAAGCCATGACCGATGAAGTTGTAACCATAAACACAGAAGCCGAAGACCTTGCTGCTATTGAGCTGGAGGAAAAGAAGGCTTTTGCTTTTCAGCTTATTGAAAATCCAAACGACCCGTTTCAAGCGGCCTTAAATGTATTTCCGTCAAATACAACTAGGGCTTTGCGTATTGCTCATGAATGGAAAAACGATAAAGATGTAATTGAATTTAAAAAACAATACTTGAAGAGTGAAGACGCTCTAAAAAACGTAGCAACTAAAGCTGAACTTGCTAGAGAAACTTGGAGAAGACTCCAAGCCATACCTGCTGAAGAAGTTGACGCTTTTGTAAAAATTGGCGATTTGTTCGGTAAGATAATGGGGTATATTCAAAAGCCAGAAACAAATGTTGTAGTAAATAACCAAATTGACAATCGTGTTATGGTTGTTAAGGATTTAGGAACTAACGAAGAATGGGAAGTTAAAGCCGCTGCTCAACAAAGGAATTTGCTAAGTGTCAGCACCAGCAAACATTGACAAAGCTACTTCAAAAGAAGTTGATGTAATCTGGCAACCAATCCCAAACTCGTCTCAAGAAATTGCGATTGATACACGTTGCGACCATACGCTTTACGAAGGAGCAAGGGGGCCGGGTAAAACAATTACCCAGCTAATGCGATATTTGCGACGTGTTGGCTTAGGATATGGCGAATATTGGAAAGGAGTTATTTTTGACTTAGAGTTCGATAACCTAAGCGGTCTAGTAACTGAGTCTAAAAAGTGGTTCCCGAAAATATTCCCGAATTGCAAATTTTACGAATCTACGCAATCTTATAAATGGGTGTTTGCAACTGGCGAAGAACTTCTTTTTAGGCACGTTAAAAAAGTATCTGATTACGATGGTTTTCACGGTCACGAATATCCATTCATAGGCTGGAACGAATTAACAAAACATCCTACTTCTGAACTTTACGACAAGTTTATGTCTGTAAACAGAAGTTCTTTCGACCCTGAAAGAGATACGCCAAAAGATAACAAAGGTATTTATTTAACTTTCGACGGCAATCCTCTCCCCAAAATACCGTTGGAAATTTTCAGTACAACAAACCCTAACGGGCCGGGGCACAATTGGGTTAAACGCCGCTTTATAGATTGCGCTCCAAGGGGTGTTGTGGTTAGAACTTCAGTTGAAGTGTTCAACCCACAAACTCAAGAAAACGACACGGTTGTTAAAACTCAGGTTACTATTTTCGGTTCTTACCGGGAAAACATTTATCTGCGACCAGAATACGTTGCTGAACTAGAAAGCATAACCGATGAAAACCTTCGCAGGGCTTGGCTGCATGGCGATTGGGACATTGTGACAGGGGGTGCCTTGGATGACCTCTGGAATCGCTCTGTACACGTCTTGCCGCGCTTTGTGCCGCCTGCTGGCTGGCGTATAGACCGGGCTTTCGATTGGGGTTCAACGCATCCATTTAGTGTGGGCTGGTTTGCCGAAGCCAATGGCGAAGAAGCAACGATAATTTCAGGCAATGAAGTTAGAACTTTCTGCCCGCCTCCCGGCACTTTGGTTCAACTTGCCGAATGGTACGGCACGGCAGATATTGGAACGAACAAAGGCTTGAAACTTTCAGCTCCAACAATAGCCGAAGGTATTAAAGAACGTGAAATTTCTCTAATGATAAACGGTTGGATTTTGACGCAACCTTATCCGGGGCCAGCCGACAATCAAATAAGGGACGTTCGAGAAGAAGACGTTGACACCATAGAGAAGAAAATGCTAGACCGGGGAATTCGTTGGGAAGAGTCCGACAAGTCGCCGGGAAGCAGACGCAACGGCTTGCAGCTTATAAGAGATCGGCTTGAAGCTTCTTTGAAAGGTGAAGGAGCTGGATTGTATTTCATGCAGAATTGCATTGGTTCCATTTCCACAATTCCCACATTGCCCAGAGACGAAGACAAGCCTGATGATATTGACACTTCCGCAGAAGACCATCCTTATGATATGGTGCGGTACAGGGTTTTGAAAGGCGCTAACAGATCAGCGACAAAAATCAAATTTGTATTTCCAACTTAAAGGTTTAATAAAATGCAGAACGTCTGCTTTGTTCGCCCTGAACTCAAAAAAGTTTTGCCAATGTATCGTTTGATTGCAGACGCACTTGCTGGCGAAACTGCCGTAAAAGAACAAACTACAACTTATTTGCCAATGGTAAATCCCGGCGACACGAGCACTGAAAACAAAGCCCGCTACCGAGCCTATTTGACAAGGGCTGTATTTTATAACGTAACGCGAAGAACTTTGTTGGGATTGATTGGGCAAGTTTTTTCAGTTGACCCGGTTGTAAAAGTTCCTGCAATTTTGGAACCAGTTTTAAAAGATGCAACTGGAACAGGTGTTAATTTAGTTCAGCTTTCAAAAAAGTGTTTGGGCTACACTTTGGCTTATTCCAGAGCTGGCGTTTTTGTAGATTACCCTAGAACTTCCGGCGAAGGGACTACTGTTAAAGAACTTCAAGATGGTTTCATAAGACCTACAATTTCAGTTTATGAACCTCAAAACATAATTAACTGGCGAGTTGTTGAAAAAGGTTCGCGTGAAATTTTGTCGCTAGTTGTTCTTTACGAAAGTTACACAGGCTCTGACGATGGTTTTGAAATCAAACTTCATCCGCAAATAAGAGGTTTAGTTTTAAAAGACAATGTTTATGTTCAACTTTTGTTTAGAGAAAAAATGCCAACGGAATTCAAGCCAACGCGCATTCCAAGTGCTTCAAACTTTGAAGTTGTTGACGCTATCCCAATTACAGGTTCGGACGGCAATCCTTTAACAGAAATTCCATTTTCTTTTGTTGGTTCGGAAAATAACGATTCTGAAATTGATTCGCCGAATATGTATGATATTGCAAGCTTGAACATCGCTCATTTCAGAAATTCGGCTGACTACGAAGAAATGGTTCACTGGTCTGGACAGCCGACCGCAGTTATATCCGGCGTCACTCAAGAATGGGTTGAGAAGGTTTTGAACGGCGTGGTTGCTCTGGGCAGTCGCGGCGGAATTCCGTTGCCAGCAGGGGCTGACGCAAAACTGCTGGAGATAAGCGAAAACGGAACTTTGAAAGAAGCGATGGAAACCAAAGAAAGACAAATGGTTGCATTAGGTGCCAAGCTTGTTGAGCAAAAGCAAGTTCAAAGAACTGCGTTTGAAACTAAAGTTGAAGCAACAAGCGAAGGTTCTATTCTCGCAAGCTGCTCCAAAAACGTGTCTTCAGTTTTTAAATGGGCTTTGGATATTTGCGCTTCTTTTTCAGGCGCTGATTCAGCTACAATTGAATTTGAACTGAACTCTGATTTTGATATTGCAAAAATGTCAGTTGAAGAACAAAGACAAACCGTTGCGAATTGGAAAGACGGCGCAGTTACTTTTGAAGAAATGCGAAATGTTCTTAGAAAAGCAGGCGCTGAACTTGAAAAAGACGAAGTTGCTAAAACAAATATAAAGAAAGAAGCTATGGACAACCTAGCTTTGGAAGCCGCTGCTTCTGGCGTAATGGAAACAACGGTTAAATAAAATGGATGAAAACAGCAAATTTTTAGACATATCGGTTAGAAAACAACTTTATCTCCAAGGTGTTTTGAATTATTTGAATTATGAATTTTCAAAAACAACCGAAGATTTGAAAGTTGAAGTTCTCGCTTTGCTTGCTTTGATAAGCTCTCAGAAATTTGAATCTATGAGTAGAACTGAACTTAGCAAGTTAATTATAAATCTAAAAAGAGCACAAGCTTATGTTTTCAAAAATTACGAAAGCAAGTTATTCGCTCAATTAGCTTTGTTTTCAGCCGAAGATTTATCTTTGTCAAGAATACTCTGGGCGAATGCTTTTTTAGAAAGCAAGAACCAAAAAGCTAAAATCGAAAAAGACGAAGAAGCAATTTCATTTATAATAAAGCACCATAAAACAAATGCACTTCCTTTCGCTTTATACGGCATTGAAGTTATAAATGAAATAACAGCAAACCGCATTTTTAAAGCTGCTGTTAATACTCCAATGCCTGCAAATGGTTTAAATTTGGAAAACTTTTTAAAAGGCTTTCTTGCTTCGGCGCAAGTTGGCATTGAAAACACAGTTAGAAAAGCTTGGGCTAATAAAAAGTCAATGCCTGAGTTGACAAATGACATTGGCGGCGCATCGAAACCCGGCTTCACTTCGCAAATACAGAAAATAAAGCAGCAAGGCAATGCGGCGCTCGCAACTTCACTACAACACTTAACGTCGATAATTGGCGCAGGTGTTGTCTCAACTTTCTTTTCTTCTTACACTTGGTTGTCAGTAATAGATAACGCAACAAGCGCAATTTGCTATGAAAGAAACAAGAAAGTTTTTAAGTTTGGAAAAGGCCCGCTTCCGCCTGCCCACATTCTTTGCAGATCGCACATAGCACCTTATGTGGGCATTGGTGACATTGCAAATCAAAGTCTGTATGCTTGGGCAGTCAGACAGCCTGAAAAAGTTGCAATTGATTTATTTGGAATTGAAATTGCAAATAAAATAAAAAATGGAACTTTGAAAGCAAAAGATTTGCAGGAATATATTTATGCAAATCGTCTGACACAAACGCAGTACAATCGAAAATCAACTTTAATATTAACCTAATGCGGTGCATTAGAATCCAAGGAGTCCTTGAAATGGCATTAAAAAGTAAACTCACAAAAGAAGAATTCAACAAACTTTCTGAAGTGTTGAAGCAAGAATACATCGCCGACGCAGATGGTGGTTACAAATTGGACATTTCAGACGCCGAAGATATAGGAGCTTTGCAAAGAGCTTTAATTCGTGAGCGCGATGCCGCTGGAACTTCAAAGAAAAGAGTTGCCGAACTCGAACAGCAGCTTGAAGAATTGAACAGCAGTGACGCAAGAAAGAAAGGCGACATTGCAACTTTGGAGAAAGGCTGGAAAAAACAGCTAGACGATTCAAGAACTGAAGCAGAGGGAAAAATATCAAAGCTTTCAAACTTTTTACAGAAGAGTTTGATTGATAACGTAGCTTTAAGTTTGGCTTCAAAGCTTTCAAAAAACTCCCCGGTTCTTTTGATGCCGCATATTAAATCCAGACTGGTTGCTGATTTTGATGGTGACGAACCTGTTACAAAGATTTTGGATAAGAACGGGAAGCCTTCAAACCTAAGTCTTAGTGATTTGGAACAAGAATTTGTTGCAAACAAAGATTTTGCCTCTATAATCACAGTTACGAAAGCTTCCGGCGGTGCCGGGAACAAGCAAACCGGCGGCGGTGCCCCAAATACAAACTCTGAACAAAAACCCGCCGACCTTTCCAAGTTGGGGCCAAAAGACTTAGCGGCTCGCATAACGGAAAATAAGGCCAACCAACAAGGTACTTAAAAATGGCTCTTTCCGATTTGGCTGTATATTCCGAATACGCTTATGCTTCAATGACTGAAGTTCTGGCGCAGCAAATTGATCTTTTCAACGGCGCTTCTGGTGGCGCAATTCAACTTAGTGCAGCAGCGCATCAAGGAGACTTCTCAGACACTGCGTTCTTCGCTAAGGTGTCAGGTTTGGTTCGCCGTCGAAATGCCTACGGTTCAGGCGCTGTATCTGAAAAAGTAATGGCGCATTTGGTTGACACGATGGTTAAAGTTGCAGCAGGTACCCCGCCCGTGCGTCTTGACCCCGGTCAATTCAAATGGATTCAACTAAATCCTGAAGTAGCAGGCGCAGCACTTGGCCAGCAATTGGCAAAAGACACAATGGCAGATATGCTGAATATTGGTCTTGGTTGTGCTTCCGCTGCTTTGTCCCAAGTTACCGCAATTGTTACTGATATCACTGGCGAAACAACCCCCGCTGATAAAGTCAGTTTTATTGTGCAAAACACAGCGGCTGCAACATTTGGTGACGCTGCCAGCAACATTGTTGCTTGGTTGATGCACAGTAAGCCGATGTTCGATTTGTACGCTAACGCACTGACGAACACCGAACGCCTGTTCACTTACGGTTCGGTTAATATCATTCGTGACCCATTTGGGCGCTTGCTGGTAATGACTGATTCGCCCAACCTGTACACAGGCTCTCCGGCTGTTTACAGCTCGCTCGGTTTGGTGTCAGGCGGTTTGAGCATCCAACAAAACAACGACTTTACCGCAATCGAAGAAGCCAAAACTGGTGATGAAAACATCAAGCGTATTTACCAAGCCGAATGGTCTTATGAACTTAGCATTCAAGGTTTTGCTTGGGATAAAACAAACGGTGGCAAATCTCCAACCGATGCAGCTTTGCTGACTTCTACGAATTGGGACAAGTACGCAACCAGCAATAAAGACATTGCTGGTGTTCTGATTAAGTCTCACTAAGAAGTAGAAACAGAAGGGGTGTAAAAACCCCTTCTGTTATTCGACCTTTAAATTTAAACAGGTGATTAAATGAAACTTTGCAAAATTCTATTTTTTGTTGATGGCTTTGCGCCAACATCGCAAGATATGCTCGAAGCTTCAGAAATGAAAGCAAACGTAATGTTCAGAAACGCTCAAGTAGTTCCAGCCGAAGGTTCTCTTGAACAGTGTGACGGAGTAGCAGGTTGTGTGCCACCGAGTTATGCTGCTAAGTTTCCAAAGGCCGACGAAGCAATTGAAAAAATGCAAAAAGAAATTAAAAAAGCTGCTGAAAAAATGGGCGATGTAAAACCGCCTAAAAAACCGGCAAAGCTTGAACCAACCCCGGAACCAACCCCGGAACCTGAAAAAAAATCTGAACAAAACTCAAGCTGGAAACCAAACGCTTAATTTGGAGTTTTAAAAATGTCTCAGCGAATTATATTTTTTACAGAAGGCGCAACAGCAACAGCGCCTGAAATTGCAGAAATTGCTGCTATAAACGCAATGGCTGTAAACCCATACGAATTGCTTGTTTTGAATTCAACGGCTTCCCCGAATTACGGGGCTGGCGCAATTTCTGCCGATTATGTTGCCGGAACTTTGGTCGCACCTTACAACGTAGCTGAAACCTATCCGGTTTTTGATTATGAAAACCCGCCAGACCCTGTTTTGATTGCAACCAAAGCAACAATCACAGATAACGTCGCAATTCAAATCACTGACGGCGATGTAACTTTTCAAATAGCAGCAAATGCAATTGAATCCGGCGCTTTTGTACCGGATGGTGTAAAAGCTTTTGTTTCTGATAATGTTGCTGTTCCAATCACTGACGGAGAAGTTACTTTTCAAGTTGCTGTTGGTGCAATTGACTCAGGAGCTTTCTCGCCAACCGGAACGAAAGCTTTTGTTACTGACAGTGTTGCTGTTCCAGTAACAGGAGGTAGCGTAACTTTTACAGTAGTTGCTGGTGAAATTACAGCCGGAACTTATACTGCAACGCCTTAATTGAGTTTTAAATGACAATTTCAATAGTTGTTGAAGACGGTACAAATGTAGCTTCTGCGAACAGTTTTAATACTATTGCAGAAGCTAGAACTTATGCGCTTAATCGCGGTGTAACTCTTTCAGCAACTGACGATGTGGTGGCGGCACAACTTATAAAAGCAACGGATTACATTCAATCAAAATGTTGCGACTTTCAAGGATATGAAACTTACGAAACTCAAGTCTTATGTTTTCCAAGAGAAGAACTTTACATTTCAGGCAGGTTGTTTGCATCTGACGAAATACCGGCGCAACTTAAAGGCGCACAAATACAATTGGTAATGGCGCAAGCTGCTGGAATAAACATCTTCCCCAACGCACTTGCAACAGATTTTGTTGTTGAAGAAAAGATAGGCCCAATAACAACCAAATACGCAGACCCCACAAAAGTTGGGCTTGGTGATTTATCCCCGTCAATGACCGCCGTTGAAGCTTTGTTGAAGCCTTTGTTTTCTGTTTGTGGGCAACACGGTTTCGCATTTAAGACTTTGCGAGTTTAAGAATGGGTGTTTATGATAGACAGATTGCAACTGCCAAAAGACTTATTACAAAATATGGTCAAAATGCTGTAACTTGGAAAGTCGAAACAAACGGCGCTCCGGTTGATGCTTTAAAACCTTGGTTGCCAACTGAGCCAGCAACACCTGTAACGCATTTTGTTGATATTTGTTTTTTGCCAGTTGATAAAGAAATGCGCGAATTTTTAAGATATATTCGCGGTACTGAAGTTTCAATAGGTTCATCAATCGGTTTAATGGGAGCTGTATCTTTTACGCCGACTATTAAAGACACAGTTTTAAGAAGCAGTGTTGAATATAGAATAAAATGGCTTGAACCGTTTAGCCCAAACGGCGAAATAATTTTTTACATAATTGAGTTTGAAAAATGAGCTTAACATACAGCGAAGCTGTTGATGAAATGTTTGCTCTTTTTCTAACAGCTTGGAATGCCGGAAGTTCTGCAATTGCAGGTTACATTCCAGAAATAAGATGGCAAGGCAAAGAAGACCCGAGCACACCTGACTCAAGCAAATTTTGGTGTAGAGTTTCCGTACAAAGTGTATTTGAAGAACAGGCGGGAGTTTCAGCTTTGCCGTCTGTTGGAAAAAGACGATACGAATCATCCGGCCTTCTGTTTGTTCAAATATTTTGTCCGAAGTCTAAAGCAGATTCTTTTGCAGTTGGTAGAAAGCTAGCAGAATTGGCTAAAGCAACATACAGAGGAAAAACAACACCCTGTAAAGTTATATTTCAAAATGTAAGAATAAACGAACTGCCAATAGAAAATTTGTCTTATCGGTTTAACGTCATTGCCGAATACGAATATGACGAAATAAGTTAGGAGTTGAAAAAATGACCTGTGCAATAAATAAAATTGACAGCAATGTTACAGCCATTTATATGGCTGAAGAAGAATGTATTAAAACTCTGCCGGGTACTGCTGAAGCTGACGCCGTTTGGTATGAAATTGAAGCAAACTCTTATTTGGATTTTGGCGGTGAAGTTTCCAGAACTCAAAGAGCACCGATTACATTCGACCGTCAAAATCGAATGGGCGCTGTTACTGATATTGCGGCGGCTGGCGGTTTCAATCTGGATGTTACACAAAACAATATGCAAAGAGCTTTGCAAGGTTTCTTCTTTGCTGATATTCGTGAACCCGCTACAACAAAGCCGATGAATGCGGCACAAGTTACGGTTAGTGCTGTAACTTCAGGCACCAAAACTTATACAGTTGGTTCCGGTGGAACAGCATTTACAGCAGGCCAGTTGATTTTCTGTGAAGGTTTTACAAATGCAGCGAACAACGGAGTTAAAACAGTAGCTTCGTCAACTGGAACAACTGTTGTTGTAACTGAAACCGTTGTAACTGAAACGCCAGCAAGCACCGCTAAATTCGGTCGTTGCGGTCGTGAGTTTGCCAGCGCTGATATTGATATCGCGGTTACAAGTGGAATTCCATCGCTTGTTTCAACTATTGCTGATTTTACTACAATGGCTGAACTTATCCCCGGCGCTTGGATTTTTATCGGCGGTGATGCTGTTGGAACCACCTTTGCAAACAATGTGGGATTTGCTCGAATTTCGACAATTGCTGCAAACGCAATCGTATTTGACGATACAACTTGGACGCCTGTAACGGAAGCAGGAACAGGAAAAACAATTCGCATTTTCTCAGGTTCGATTTTGAAAAACGAAAACACCCGCGCTCTTATAAAACGACGTTCTTATAATATTGAGCGCCAACTTGGCGACGGTGCTACAGCAACACAGGCTGAATACCTTATTGGTGCTGTTCCGAATGAGTTTTCAATTTCAATTCCACAATCTGATAAAGTCACTGCAAACTTGTCATTTGTTGCTTGCGATACTGCAACAAAGACCGGAGAAAGCGGAGACGAAATTAAAGCCGGAACTCGGGTAGCTGCTTTGGGTGAAGACGCTTTTAATACAGCTACTGACATTTATAGAACAAAGCTTGCTGTTATTGACCCCACAACTTCAGCACCAACGGCTTTGTTCGGCTATGTTTCAGAATCTTCTGTTTCAATTTCAAACGGAATTTCTGCAAACAAAGCAGTTGGTGTTTTGGGTGCTTTCGATATGTCTGCTGGTAATTTTACAGTAGGCGGTTCGGTTGACGCATACTTTACTACCATTGCTGCTGTTGCCGCTGTTCGCAACGGTTCGGACGTTGGTTATTCAGTAATTGCTTCATCCCAAAATGCAGGATTTGTGTATGACATTCCATTGTTAGGTCTCAGCGGTGGCCGTTTGAACGTGGTCAAAGACCAGCCTGTTAAGCTGCCTCTGACGCCTTCAGGCGCGAAGAACTCCAACGGATACACCTTGCTTTATACGAGCTTTGCTTATCTGCCTGACGTTGCAATGGCTGGCTAAGAAGGGTATATTGAAAGGGGTCAGAATTATCTGGCCCCTTTTTCTTTTCAGGAGATTAAACAATGTCACTTTCCAAGCAATTCAAGACCGATGTTGAAAACGAAGTTCGCGGTGTAGAGTTTCAATTTGGTGAAAACGAAGACAAATCAATTCCATCCTTCAATCTGTCAAGAATGGGAAAATCAAACAAGCGTTACACAAAAATGCTTGATTTGAAAACAAAGCCACATCGTCGCCAGATGGAATTAGGAACAATGCCACCTGAACTTGCTGAAAGCATTTTCATGGAAATTTTTGCAAAAACTATTATGAACGGTTGGAGCAATATTTGTCTTTCTGACGTAACCGGCAACGAAGATGACACAGGCTTTGCACCTTTTACACCAGAAAATGCAATGTCCTTGTTTGCAAATCTGCCCGAACTTTACGACGATTTGCAGGAAAAAGCCAAAAGTGCTGCAAACTACCGCGAAGAATCGTTGGAACAAGAAGCAAAAAACTAATATCAGTTTTGGCGTATATTTTTGAACTTGCTCCTATAGAAAAAAACATAGCGATGCAATCAATACGGTTGGGAAATAAACTACCTGACCGTATTTTAAACGCGCCAGAACTGACACAAGGGCTTGAATTTTATTTGCAGGCTTTTTTAGAACTAGATTCAGAACGATTTGAGCAATTAAGACCTATCCCATTTGCAGCAATGCAGAATTACTCAAATTGGTATGATTTAGAAGAAGAACAAAGCGAAGACCTTTTTCATATTATCCGAAAAGTTGATAATGCTGAACTTAAAAAAAGGTCTGAAAAAATAGAAGCACAGAGAAACGCAAACAAGCCAAGGAAATAAAGTGGCAAGTTTATTGGATTTGGCCAATCGCCTAAACAAATTGGTTCCTGAAATTGAAAAAAGTGCTTCCAAACTGGCAATTAAAACTGCCGAAAGTGTTGTAGGATATCTTGTTTATCATACGCCTGTCGATACGTCGCAAGCATTGTCAAATTGGACTGTTTCGTTAGATGCTCCAAACGGCGAATTTATAGGCGCACATTTTTACGGAAGTTACGGTTCAACTAGAAACATGAGTGCTTCCGAAGCATTTAGTTTAGCAAAAGAAGTTCTTAAAACAAAGAAACCCGGTCAAACAATTTACATTGAAAATAATGCGCCTTATATTGTTGGTTTGAATGACGGTAGCATAAGCAGCCAGCCAAGCGGTTTTGTCGAAGCCTCTGTTTTAATTGGAAGAAAAACAAAAAGCAAATTTGTTTTAATGTGGTGACAAAATGGCTGACGAAAAAATTGTAATAGAAATAAAAGATGGTGTTGATTCTTCTATTTCTACAAAAATAAAAACAATTGCCACTAATGCAAAAACTGCCCACACTTCTGTCGAAAAGCTTAAAGACGCTTTAAAAGTATTAGGCAGTTCAAACCCTGTTTCAAAACTAAACGGCGAATTAAAGCGTTTAGAAACCAGCATTTTATCAAATTCAGTTGCTCAAAACAAGCTGCAAGACGCTGAAAATAAAGCAGCACTTTCAAAACAAAAGCTTTCAACTGAAATACAAAAGACTCAAAGCGCAATGGCTCAAACAGAGGCTGTTCTTAACAGAGCTGTTTCTGCTGAAGGCCGTGCTTTAATTTCACGTCAGAAGCTTAACACCGAAATTCAAAGAACGCAAGCTGCACTTGCCACAACAGAAGCTGCTTTAAGCCGAGCCGTTGCTGGAGAAACTAAAGCGAGTATTGCCGCTCAACAACTAGCAGCAGCAACGGTTAGAATTACAACCGAACAAAACAACGCAGCAAACGCAGCGCAACGGCTGGCAACCGAACAGGCCCGTACCAGCGCACAAAGCGCCAACGCTGCTGCTGCAAGTGACCGGGCGGCAATGGCAGCTCTACGCCTTGAAACGGCTCAGAAAAAAGCTGCTACAGCCTCAACAAGGGCATCAAGCGAGCTTGCCAACTATACCCGTTCGGCTGCTGCATTTGTGGGAATCGGTCTATCTGCAACTGCGATTTTGCAATCAGCCGACGCTTATACAACTTTGCAAAACAAACTGCGAAATGTTGCAGAATCGCAAGGACAAGTTAATTATTTAACTAAAGAACTTTTTAGAGTTGCAAACACTGCCAGAACTGCAATTCAGGAAACTACGCAAACTTTCCAAAGGTTTGATTTGGCTTTGCGTCAGCTTGGAAAATCACAACAAGATTCTTTGCGTTTAACTGAAACTGTTACTAAAGCTTTAACAATGTCTGGTGCAACAACTGGCGAAACAGCAGCAGCTTTGCTGCAACTTTCACAAGCGTTTAACAAAGGCAAATTGGACGGCGATGAATTCCGAACTGTCATGGAACTTATGCCGTCTGCTGCTGCTGCAATTGCAAAACAACTTAAAGTAACAAGGGGTGAGCTTTTAGCACTTGCTCCTGAAGGCAAAATTACAGCACAAGTTATGTTTGACGCATTTACTGCACTTGGAGACCAAATTGATAAACGCTTTGCAAAGACGATCCCCACATTAGCACAATCAATGCAGGTTTTGAGAAATAGATTTACAGAAGTGTTTGGCGAAATAAACGCTGCAACAGGAATAACTGAAGGTTTGGCAAGGGCTGTTATATTTCTAGCCGAGCATATGGATATTTTAGCTGGCATTGTTGCAGGTCTTTCTACAACAATTATCTTGAGTTTTATTCCTGCATTGGCTGCAATTGCTGGCCCTGCTGGCTTGGCCGCAGGCGCAATTATTACATTAACCTCTGCGATAGTTAATTTACAGAATATTAGTAAGCGAGCTTTTGAGCAATCTGTTGTAAATAACATAACAGGGGGTGCTGAAGTTATACAATTTGCAATGTATGACTTGCTTCAGCAATTCAATGCTCTTAACGAAGAATTTAATAAACTAGGAGGGGGTCGTTCGGCAAACGCTAAAAAGAATCAACTGCAAGAAGAAATGAATGAAATAACTTCACTTCTTGAAAGATACGCGCTTGCCCTGAAAAAGATAAATGACGATGAAGCAGGCCCAATGGGGCCGCCTGAAAGGCTTAAATCTAGTTTAAAATTTGCAACTGTTGAATTAGATGCTCATGTTGAAGCTAGAACTGAATATTTAAAAGCACTGGAAGATTCTAAAACAGCAGAACTTAACAACATATTTTCGATAAAACAAATAGAAGCCGCACTAATTAGCGAACGGCTTGCTCTAACTATGACAGCTAGAGAGCAAAAGCTTTTTGCCCTTGAAATGG
>Ga0172380_10001219_pt1 | contig 45127 bp, 41 predicted proteins | sample Leawe162metaG_FD_119747 | JGI IMG/M metagenome (GOLD analysis project Ga0172380, IMG submission 119747) | Leachate microbial communities from a municipal landfill in Southern Ontario, Canada - Leachate well 162 metaG | ecosystem: Engineered > Solid waste > Landfill > Unclassified | place...
CTGCCAAAACAACCCATTGAACAAATGAATTGCTAGTCCAACCTAACGCTGTATACATAAGCCCCACTGGCATCGTAGGCTTTGCCAACCTGGCAGCCAAGTCGTCTCGTGAATTTTAAGGGTTTCACTCAAACACTATATGTCATAATAAAAAACAAAAAGAAAGAAACCAGGAGAATCAGCCTAAGGGCTAACTCTCCTGGTTCAAGTAACTACTAAGATTTAGCCAAACTCAGTCAGAGTCTTAGCTTCTCAATGATTCACTAGCAGCCAAGGCTTAGTCAGCCAGACCAAGAAGCTGTGGCAGCCGCACTCCATCAACTTCGCCAAAGATAGCAAAGCCAACAGTAAGAGCGATTGCTCCACCCCATAAGATAGCCTTGAGCAGCGGATGCATCTTGTTGTTCTGTCGATACTCACGCTCATGACGCTTAACCGACTCAAAGAAGAGCTGCTGCTCGGTCTTGCCGAAGTTGCGAGCATCCTCTTCGGCTCTGATGGCATCCTCGGCACGCTTGATCGCTGCGCGCTCTTCTGCCTGCCGATGCAATTCACCGATAAAGGCGTCGCAACTGGCGGCGGCCTGAGCACTGATTTCATCCATGCGGGCGCTGAACTGGGCCTGAGAAGCTTCGTTGAACACCGCCATTTCAGAGCACAGCTGCTCGCGAGCGGCCTGACCTGCCTCACGAATCATGGCACAGGCCCCCTGGAAACGCGGATTGTCTTCAATGAGACGGTGGCACAAGTGGTGCATGGCGTGCGCGCTGAGGTTCTCCGGCGTCATTTCAAATTGGTGGCGCTGCTTGAGGAAGTCAAAAAGAGCCTCGTCAGTCAAGCCGGCGATGATCGCCACCTGATCTTGCCTGGCTTCAACCAAGCGCTCACAGGTTGCCCGCACGATGAAGTCGGTCAGGGCTTCAAAGTAAGGCTGCATAGCAAGGCGCTCGGCGTCCACAGGGAGAGTGTGATAGACATAGGCAGCGGGACGAGGGGCCTTAAGCTGTCGAATCAGGCGCCGGCGGTAGACGACATCACCGAGCTGGGCCGCATCAAAACTGATCTCTTTGGGCTTGAAAATCGATTTCTCCCGCACCGAAAGAAGATTGAACTTCTTCAGATACTCCCGCAGTTTGGCCAGATAGCTGTCGTCCAGTCGGGCCTTGCTGAGCAGGGAGCTATAAATGCGACGAAAGACGGGCGCAAGGGTCTTCTCGATGGCAGCGATGGCGCTGATGTCGACAGAATTGTTGTTGGTGGTGCCGCCGGCATTGTTGTTGTTGCTGTTGTCGGTGTTGTTGTTGTTGTTATCGGCTTTGAAGTTCGAGGTCATGGGAATCCTCATGGGGTTCGCTGTTTCATTAGCTCTAACCGTTCCTATGACGGCTAGAGGAGATGGCTGCAGTAAAGCAGGTAGTTGGTGGGAGATGCCGCAGGTTACTGCGAGATCTGTTTTTGCCAAGTTGACTCAGGTTATATTGCAGCTCACCGAGTCGGCTCAGTGGTCTTTGGGACCTTGCTGAAAAGCGTAGCGGTTGACCCAGGCAACGGCTACTGTCGAAACCACAATCACCAAGTGAACGGCAATCAACTTAGTGAGGTGGTCAAAACTGGCATTGTCGGCCCGCACAAAAGCCTCAAGCAAGTGAATGCTAGAGACACCTAGCATCGACATACTCATTTTCACTTTCAGCGCACCGGGGTCGATGTGCCCAAGCCATGCCAGCTGTGGCAAGCGACTAGGCTCGGGGTGATCAACATCGCTGGCAGACTTACTGAAGTCACCGATGAACAAGACATAACCACCAATCATGATCATGACGATCAGATGACTGACCATGACTATGTCGAGGAGGTGCAGCACTGAGATCAAGACCTCCGTGTTGCTGTAAGAGACAGAGTGCCAGGCAAGCTCTGCTGTCTGCACGATGAAACGCACAGAATATACAAGCAGAGCTATGCTCAGCCCCAGATACATTGGCAGCAGCAAAAACCTGCCACCAAAGACGATTTGTTCGAGAATTCGGCTTGATTTCATCCATTGCCCCTTTAGTGACAGCCGATTGAGTCGATGGTTTTATCGATCGTCAACCAGGTGTCACGGTTACTTTCTTTGATCGCCTCATGCAAGACGAAGTCAACGACCGCCGGAGCAGTCAGTTCGTTGACCCAGAGTGTGCTGATACACCAGAAGAGATGCTCAACAGTAAGCGTCTTCAAGACAACTTCGTGGCTGTCCTTATAGTCGCGGCGCATCAGGCAGTAGAGATTGTCTGCGACAACCGCCACCACCTGTTGACGTAGACTAACGTCAGCAAGCAAGGTTGCCCTATCAAGAGACATCGCTGTGCGCACGTATGGAAACTTGCTCCATAGAACAGGCGTTACCAAAGTGGCCAAGTCTAGTCGCCGCAGGTGCTTACTAAGACTTTCAAAAGTTGCTGGGTGAGAAAGTCTCAAATCAAACAATTGAGTGACCAGTTGATTGATGGCAGCAGGAAATTTATGAGTTGCAAATTCGTTCATTATTTATTCCTCGAAAAGTGAGGTTAGCGAAAGCGACGCTTAGCTTGAATACGCTTGATGCGCTGCTCCAGGTGGAAAGCTACTGTGCCGTCAGCGCCAGTAGCTCGTTCTTTGAGCCAATCGGCGACATAAGCCAAATCGTGCTCGATGCCGGGATAATCAGGTCCGCCGAAGCGACCAAGAAGTTCGAGAGCCCTGGCTCTCTTGCGCAACTCATAGGCAAATTCGGGTCGACCGAACTTGCCGTAAAAGTCGGCCAAGGCGCACAGATCTTTCGACAAGTAAGGGCTATCTGCTCCCAGACCTTCCTTGCCGATAACTACAGCCAGAACAAGTTGTGCGTGCCTCTGGTGACGCTCAGCGGCGACTTGATCATTTGCAAGCTTGGCGACAGCAACGAGTTTGCCCAGGGCGGTATAAAGTTCATCGTTTGCACTGGCGCTGGTACTTATACTTGCAGTGACAGAACTATCGAGCAGAAGTGTCAAGCGTTTCTCCAAACTTGCAAGACTCTCTTCGTAGCGATGTTCAGACTCAAGAATGGCAGCTTGGCGGGCAAGAAGTGAAAGCCGCAGCTCGGTGGCATCACCCGACTTCTCAAGTATTTCAAGCACTCTGCTCAAACTACCAAGGGCCTCAACTGCTTTGCCACTTTTGTATTGAAGGTCGACCACACCGATCAGTACGTCCGCGTAGCGCCGATCCTCATCTGAGAAGTTGTGCTTGGTCAAACGCAAGGCGTAGCTGTACCACTGCTCGGCTTCTGTGTAGCGTGCCTGCTTGGTTAGGAGTTCAGCTAAGCCGACGACGTTGTGCACACGGTAAAAAGAATCTGCACCATAAAGGTCGCGATCTTTCTTTATAAATGAACGGAAGAAAAACTCACGCCTCTCTTCGTCGCCCATCGTTTTTGGATCTTTGTAAGAAAACGCCGATTTGAACACGGTGAAAACAACCGAGCTAGTCGGCTCATACCAAGGATCGCGCCACTTTTTATAGAGCTCGATAACCACAAGAATTGCAATGCCATAAGAAGACATAGAATTGGCTCCCGAAAATACGTTTTTGAAAACGTAAGGTTGATGAAAGACTTCACTTAGTCACGCAACCAAGCAGCAAAGCTCGGACTGAAAGGCTAGTGAAGGATTGAGGTACGGCAGCATTCTCCAAGCGGAACGCTAAGAAATTGGAACTAAAAATGCAAACCGTATTTGGTACTAAAAGAAGTTTTGCCTCCGGGGCGATGCGAGAAAGAAAAGAATATGTTTTCAGTTCTACGCCGATCGACCGAGCACAGTCAAATGGACAAAAAAAGAAGCAGATACCCCAATTATCGCTTCAATTAAAGTCACGAGCAAAAGCCCCAACCAGTCACAGATACAGCGACACGCAGGACAAAAGAAAAACGATCTCGCCCCCAAATGCGGTGGCGTACCGCCCGCTCCAATTTTCAAGTACATTAATTGCCGCAAAATTCAGCTGGCGCACCCTGCGCTCACACTTTCATCAAACCGTCAAAAGCCTGAGCAGCAACGCTTTACAGCCTCAAGCATATGCACAGCTGCGCCACATCGAAAGCGCAGCGAAAGACTTAGCGCTACCGCATACGCCACCATATTAGCTATCACATACGACACCAAAACGACTTGCAAAGACCTAATGCGAATAAGCACTCGCCCCTCAGCAAAACGGCCGAAAGCCCCATAAACAAGCCATCCCAGGCGACGGCACGCACACTCGGACGTTTCTTTAATACGGAAAAGAACCAACAGTGATAGCCGCGTCTATAGAAAAAAAACGCGGCAAAGCAAATGCCACTACCAACAGTACCAAACAAAGAGGTACTAAAGGAAGCCATCAATCAAAAAGCGATCAAGACACCACTGATGGTATCAAGCCAAGCTTGGCGGACAGATGCAGCACGCGGTTACAACAACAGCAACAGTGCTATATAGCCCTTGAAGCTGTAATCATGCTTTGGCCAGTGATAACATCACGGCTTTGATTCATTTTTTTTGTAGAACTAGAAACTGGAGCATTCGACTTTCTAGTTCGTGTGTTCCGACAGGCAGTCCCTTTGTATGGGATTCCGGACTAAAGGGTAGATTGCCTCATGTCGTCACGCAAGAAGCAGATTAGACCCATTTTCCTTCAGGCACCTTGCTAGGCATGAAAGTCCGACCAAAGCATGCCAGTGTTGCATCCTCGGTCGACGCTCAGGCTAGCTCGCGCGACCACTCGACAAGCTCACCGCGACTATAGAAGCCATCTCCGCAGGCGATTCCAGCGACAGACCAAAGACATATACCAACAAGAAGCTTTGTAACAAGCGTAACATTAACCACTGTTCAAGAGCTTTAACGAGTTATTCAACGGGAAATCTTGCATTCTAGACTTCAGTTTAATAGGGTCAAATATTCTTTCAGCACCCTTTCATCAAAGCAGTTTTCCAACCGAACGCCCACGCCACTAACCAGCAACAGCTATCACATTCCACACCAGGGGAGTTGATATTGCTGTAGCCAAAGTTGTTAGCCTGGAGAACACCTGGAACGCAGCTCTGATAACTCCTTACCGAACCCCCGAAAAACAAAGGATCCAATATGTTTTGGCTTCTCGCCCTCGCCGTTGTGCTCGCCATTTTTGTCGCACCGGTACTACTCAACCCCAATCAAAAGCAGCATCGCAACGCCAACAGGGCAGACGATTTGATCTCCCAAGCCGGCTCCGAATATCTTCGCGGACTCAACGACGAAGCTCTCATGCACTACATGCAAGCCCGCGATATAGCCCGCGACAATGGCGCTTATCTCCTCGAAGCTGAGGGCAACTACGGTATGGCTCAGGTCTACGAACGCCGTCGCGACTACAACTCTGCTGCGGCCTGTCTGCGCGCCTGCTTGGCCAACCGTGCGCACTGGCAGGACTACAAGCCTAACTATGTTTCGCTAATCGAGAGACATCTCGCAGAAGTCGAAGCAAAACTCAAACCCTAAATCGAATTCAAACTTCGATTTAGACTCAATCTTGAAAGGTACCTAACATGGAAGCACTATTTGCAGCCGGCGCATTTGCAGCGCTGCTCTATATCATGCTGATGGTGGTCGTTCTGGCCGCCTGGATTCACGGACTGATTCTGGCCTTCCGCGCCAACATCTTCCTCGGCATCCTCTGCCTGCTTGTGCAGGTGCCGCTTGTGCTGATCGGCATCATCTACTGGATTTTCGGCTTCGATATTCCAGGCGCGTTGGTACGGGCTCTCCGCAATTAGCAACCTCGGCTCTGCTAGCAAGGGCTAGGTCTCTTTCACACTTTCAAAAAACTGGAGAAACTATGAAACAAGGCCTAGCCTCTTCTTCAGCAGAAGAAAAATACTTCTATCATGTTATCGACCTTAACGCTGTCAACCACTCTGTGCTAAGACCGCAAGTCGAGTTTTCTGATAGTGAATGGGTGCCGGCCTACCAATGGCTGGAGAAAGAGATTGGATTTTATCCGCTCTTTCTCGCGGTCGGTGACGGCGATGCTACCTATGTCACGGGTTATCAAAATCAATGGCGCGTGCACATCGGCGGCACAGTGATCGATGGCAAATATGTGCCTAAGAAGCGCAAAGCGGGAGAGTTTCCTAATTTTGTTCTCTTTGCCTTTCGCCAATCGGCGCTTCAGGGCTGCTTCACTGACTATCAGTGGTGGAACATCGTACTCACCGACGTTCTCTGTGAGCGGCCAATTGGCAAGGCCTTGTACCGCTATCTCTTCAAGAAATCTTGGTCACGCAGCAAATGGTTGCGCACCGCCAATGGCGACGGCAGCGCAGTGCAACTGCTCGTGCCAGAACTTGATTTGAGCAAAGCGGCTTTTGCCTGGGCTCGCAACGCAAAAAGCGCTCAAGCGCTACGAGATATGGGCTTTGAGAACGTCTCCGTAAAACGTCTCATGCTCGGACACTGACCGCAGCGCTGCAATATGCACTGATGAACTGCCCCAAGCACTCCTGCACGAGCCAGAAAGCTCTTGCAGGAGGCTTTTCTCTAGGCAATTTTAAAAACTGTTGCTACATTACTCTATATAGTATAAATGCAATTCCAGCTCTGCCCACAAAAAAAGAGTAGGCCGCAAAAGCGGTGCTATAACTTACTGAGGCAAACAAGCAGAATAGGGCCTTACTAAGTCCAGGTATCACGGTTATCGAAATAGGTCGCTTGACGCTTGGGATATTGTTCTCGAAATTCGGCATAACGCTTGCGTAGCTGCTCATAGCGTCGATCGGATGACTTTATTGGTTTATGCGGATAGTGAACAAGGAAGTTCTCTACCTTTGATAACTTGGTCTTGGCAAATCGCCAATCATAATTGCCTAGCTCACGTAGATCTGCCACGGCAAATCCAGTAATGCGGCCGGTGTAGTCGATGTAGGGCTCGACATAGCTGAGGGCAAGGTCGCGCGCGCTGCGAAAGATTGGCTTGCGTCCATGCAAACCAGCATCACGAGAGCGCCCAACTGAACCCCAGCCGCTTTCGTCTTTGTACACGCAAATAACATGGTCGAGATTATCCACCGATTCAAAGCTCATTAACAAAGGTGGATAGCCCTGCTGTTCAAGCATAACAGCCGCAACCATGGCCGTCTCTAAACAATGCCCTTTCTTACGCCGCACCACCTGGCGGAAGGAGAGTACAGTCTCGCCCTCTTCTTCGAAATTATAGGAGATAGTGCGTAAGTATTTTTGCACTTGGCGCGGTGTTTGATGTTTCTGAATAATGTCCCATTCGGTCTTGGTAAATCGCGTGCGGTCGGGCTTCATTTCGTGGTTCCAAAGACGAGTGTGTCAGAGCAAGCTGCTAGATTGGAGTTGATCGTGACTACTTTATACCAGCCAAAAACAAGAAACTAACTTAACAGCTAAAATCAAAGCACTACCTAGATCTGCCAGTGGCTGTAACAGCCAATTGTCGGCGGCAAAAAAATGTCCGCCTTTCTTATGAAAATCGGACATTTCAGATTTCGCATTGACTTATCTACAAACCTGGCCTAGCCCATAAGACCCTGCAGTTTGCGCTCACGCTCACGTTCTCGATCATTTCTGCGCTTACGTGAGCGCTTAAGCTCTTCCACCGGCAAACCCATTTGAATCGACATTGCCTCTAAAATTACATTCTGAGAGCGAGCCGGTGAGCCAGCTCCAGCCAAAGCATCAGCCCAAGCGTAGCGCACTTTCACTCTATGTGTTGAGCAATGATATAGTGATTGTTCCAAGTCATCTATTTGCAAAAGCACTGGTTCAGCAGCTTGAACGGCAGCTCTATTTTCTTTCAAGGCTGCTAATAGTTGAGGATAAGCCAGCAATTGTCTTTCCAGCATCATCAGCTCATCGCTGCCTATAGCAGGATCGACAAAGCGCTTTCTTATCGATAGGAAATTCACAGCTTCAGCGCCACTAGCAGCGGCTTCATTCTCTATCGCTTCTACTATACTCTCAACACTACGTTCAGCTTTTCGCGCTTCAATCAATCTTTTAGATAGAACAATCTGTAGACCAGTCATCTCTTCTTGAACAATGTGTGAAACTTGCTCATGTTCAGCATCAACAGCCGCTATTAGCTTCTCATAGGCGGGCTTCAGCTCGCTTATAACGCTCTTCTTGTTAGGAGCCGCAGTGAAGCGTTCAACTAAGTCTTGCAACCTGCCAATAGCCGCAAGCGAACTGACAGCTAAATTCTCTTGCTGAGGAGAGCTTTGTTGCGCTGTGCTTGATACCACTAGTGTGGTATCAAGATTCATCGTATCGAAGTTGATCATATTTCGCCATCCGTGGGTTACTCGCCATGGCAACAAGCATCGCGGCGATCATGTGAAAAACCCGTGATAAAACAGGCTTGACAACCTCGTAAGGCTACTAAGAAAGGCGTAATAAAAGGGAAAAATCATGGTGGTTTTCCCACTGCATTTACACAGCGACATCAACTGAAGCTACGAACAGAGCCTGCAGCAAAAACCTGCAGCTCTAGAATTTAGTCAAAAACTCGATTAGCAGATACATCTACTAATAACTACTGTATTCACTTCACTAGTAACAACTCTAAACGGTTGTCACAGCTTAGTTAGCAGTAAAATGCAAGATTAGACAGTCTCTAATTTATAAGCCTTCATGAAAGCAGCACCGTGACCTCTGACTCAATAGGCTAAATACGTCTTTCTTTCATCCTCCCTCGCACACTCGCAAAATACCTCCAAAACAAAAGCCCTTGAACTTCCACCCCGAATTTTTTTCACTGATTGTGATCGGGATGTTTACGGCTTTGTAACGTAGGTAAAGGAAAACGCGAAGGGTTCATCGACGTCTATATACGGAGCATGCCATGCATCAGCCCCCAAACACAGCAGCCCCCGCCACCACTTCTTCAGCTGCCAGCAAATTCAACCCCGAGGCCGCTGTCTTCCTCTTCCCCGAAGCATATCAAAGCTTTGCCGGTCAACGTGAAGCCATGCGCGCCCTACTCGGCGGCAAAGGCGCAGGCCTGGCTGAGATGACCGCCAGCGGCGTCAGCGTTCCTCCCGGCCTCACCATCACCACCGAGACCTGCCTGGCCTACTACAACCAAAGCGGTGGTTCCAAGCTGCCCGAAGGTCTCTTCGAGCAAGTCTTGATCAAACTAGCAGATGTGGAAGCAACCCTTGACCGTCGCCTTGGTGATGTCAAAAAGCCACTGCTTCTTTCTGTTCGCTCCGGCGCCAAGTTCTCCATGCCCGGCATGATGGACACCATCCTCAACCTCGGCCTCAACGACACCACAGTCAAGGCCCTGGCCAAAGCCACCGACAATCCGCGTTTCGCCTACGACAGCTACCGCCGCTTCATCCAGATGTACGGCAACGTCGTGCTCGATATCGCCAAAGAGAGCTTCGAACACCTGCTGCAAGAGCTCAAGGCCGCCAGCGGCGTCACCCAAGACAACGAGCTCACCGCCACCAACCTGAAAGAACTGGTGCGGCGCTACAAAGAACTGGTGCTGAAGGAAACTGGCAAGGCCTTCCCCTCAGACACCAGCAAACAGCTCTACGGTGCCGTTGAAGCGGTGTTCCGCTCCTGGAACAACCCGCGCGCCATCTACTACCGCAATCTCAACAAGATTGACCACAATCTGGGCACTGCGGTAACTGTGCAATCGATGGTCTTCGGCAACCTCGACGACCAGTCAGCCACCGGTGTTTGCTTCACCCGCAACCCCAGCACCGGCGAGAAGACACTCTACGGCGAGTACTTGGTGCGTGCCCAAGGCGAAGACGTCGTCGCTGGCATCCGCACCCCCAAGAAGATTGCCGAGATGGCTATGGAGCTGCCAGCAGTCTACGAAGAGCTTGTAGCCACGGTAGCCCGCCTGGAAGACCACTACAGCGACATGCAGGACATCGAGTTCACTGTCGAAAGCGGCAAGCTCTACATTTTGCAGACCCGCACTGGCAAGCGCACCGCCGAAGCTGCTGTTCGTGTCGCCGTCGAGCTGGCCGAAGAAGGCATCTTGAGCCGCAGCGCCGCCCTCATGCGCGTCGACCCGATTCAGCTCAACCAGCTGCTGCTGCCAAGTTTTCACACTGAAGAGAAAGATGCAGCCGCGAAAGCCGGTCGTTTGCTCGCCACTGGTCTCAACGCTTCTCCCGGTGCAGCCATCGGCGAAATCGTCTTCGACCCCAACGAAGCCGAAAAGCGTGGCAGTGCTGGCGAGAAGGTCATTCTGGTGCGGGTCGAGACCTGTCCCGATGACATTCACGGCATTGTTCCAGCTCAAGGCATCATCACCAGCCGCGGTGGCATGACCAGTCACGCTGCAGTGGTCGCGCGCGGCATGGGTAAGCCATGTGTTGCAGGCTGTGAGTCGTTCCGCATCGACCTCGACAAAGAGTTGGTGCAGGTGGCGGGACAAACCCTGAAGAAGGGCGATGTCATTTCTATCGACGGCTCCACCGGTGAAATCTTCGCCGGCGCCATCGCCACTCGCCAGGTTGGCCTATCTGAGCAGTTCCAAAAACTGCTGGCATGGGCCGATCTGGAACGCAAACTCGATGTGCGCGCCAACGCCGACACTCCGCAAGACGCTCGCGTTGCCCGCCAATTCGGCGCCCAGGGCATCGGCCTCTGCCGTACCGAGCACATGTTCATGAGCCAAGATCGGCTGCCAGTTGTGCAGGAGATGATTTTGGCCACGACACTGGCCGACCGTCAAGCAGCGCTGAACAAGCTGTTGCCCATGCAGCGCGAAGACTTCGCTGGTCTTTTCACTGCCATGAACGGCCTGCCGGTTACCATCCGCCTGCTCGACCCGCCGTTGCATGAGTTTCTGCCCAAGCTGGAAGAGCTGGTAGCGGAAGTGGCAACCCTCAAGGCCAACGCCAAGAACCGTGCTCACGCAGCTCGCTTCAAGGTGACCAAGGCCCGTGAAGCCAAGGCACTGGCGGCCCAAGAGAACCTCCTGGCTAAAGTGCACGAACTGCACGAGACCAACCCCATGATGGGTCTGCGCGGCTGCCGCCTCGGTCTGGTCTACCCTGAAATCAACGTCATGCAGGTGCGGGCCATTTTCGAAGCAGCGATTGCCGTCAAGGCACAAGGGGTGACTGTCGAACCGGAGATCATGATTCCTTTGATTGGTCATGTGGAAGAACTGAAGGCCGCCCGCGAAGTGCTGGAACAAGTCGCTCGCGAAGTGATGGACGCTGCTGGCGTTACCATCGACTACAAGTTCGGCACCATGATCGAGATTCCTCGTGCCGCCCTCACCGCTGAAGAGATCGCGCAGTATGCTGAGTTCTTCAGCTTCGGCACCAACGACCTCACCCAGATGACCTTCGGCTACAGCCGCGACGACGCTGAAGGCAAGTTCCTGCAGCACTATCTCGGTGGCGTCGAAGTCAACGGCGAGAAGCGCAAGATTCTCGAAGACAATCCGTTTGCCATTCTCGACCGCAAGGGCGTGGGCAAGCTGATGCGCATGGCTGTCGAGGACGGTCGCGCCCAACGCCCCAACATCAAGTTGGGCATCTGTGGCGAACACGGCGGTGACCCCAGCTCAATTGCTTTCGCCCACTCGCTTGGCCTCACCTATGTCAGCTGCTCGCCCTATCGCGTTCCAGTGGCTCGACTGGCGGCAGCACAAGCCACCATCGTGGAGCGGGCGGAGAAAGCTGGCACAGCCACTGTTCAGCGGGACAAATAAGCGGGATAAGCAAGCGGAGCAAATTAGAACAAAAAATCGGCTGCCACTCCTAAGAGGGAAAACGCCCTTACCAACAAGATAGATAGATATCGGTGGCCTGAAATCACGTGAAACTTCACAAAGATTTCAGGCCATCTCTTTTTCCACATGACACCACTAGTGATATCGCATCGCCTCAACCAAGAATCTATAATCTCATGCGCTGCATAGCATTGCTGCTCTACCAACTTATTCAAAATCTCAGTTCTACTACTTTTAATAGTATTTCAACCAACCATACATCACCCCTTTGGCGGATAGCTCGACAGAATCACCTGTGGAACAATTAAATGAGTGGCGAGTGCAAGTTTCTCAAGCCGAGGCACAAAGCTAGAAAAGTAAAAGGAGTACCGGTTTCAAGGGTGCAAATGTACGAATGCTAAACCACCAACATGCAGAGAATTTGGCTTACGCAGTTGAATTGCTGCCTGACATATTGTGGATAGTAGAGCCAGACAGCCAGATCAGCTTCAGCAATAAGCACTGGCTAGACTTTGCTGGTCTTTCTAACAAAGATACAAGCACCAGCCAAATGTTCCCCCCACTAGCTGCTATCCACCATGACGACTTGAACTTGATAGAAAATCTCTGGAACGACGCCCTCAAGACAAATCAGCCGTTCAGTGCCGAAATCAGACTACTGAAAAAAGGAGATGGTAGGTTCATATGGCATTTGCTGCGCGCATGTCCGAACCTAAAGACTGGTAATTGGCTAGTAATATGCACAGAAGTACAAGCATTAAAGACCGTACAATCGATGTTTCAATTAGTGCTCGACAACATTCCAATTTCTATCTTCTGGAAAGACCGCGACTCAAAATATCTAGGATGTAACCAACTCTTCGCCAATGACATGGGCGCAGAAACAACTGAAGCCTTACTCGGAAAAAGCGACTACGATACCTCATCTAGCAAAGAGCAGTGTGAGTTCTTTATCGCCTGCGACCGCAAGGTAATGGAATCAGGAGTACCTGAATATCACATTATCGAACCACAAAGCAGGGCCAGCGGCAAACAAGCCTGGTTAGACACAAGTAAAATTCCTCTTCACGACGCTGGCGGCAAAGTCGTAGGCTTACTGGGCATGTACGAAGACATTACTGAACGAATAACGGTTGATCAGCAAAGAGACGATTTCATCGCTACCCTAACTCACGATCTAAAAAATCCGCTGCTCGGGACAAATCGAGTCTTAGACCTATTTCTAGCGGGAAAGCTGGGCTCTTGCGATGATAACCAGCAAAAAATCATAGCTCAAATCAAGGATAGCAATAATACGCTCATTAGCATGATCGAAAACCTACTGCATGTCTACAAAGCAGACTGGCAAACAGCGCCCCTCGAAAGCGAAAAGATCGACCTCTGCGAGATGCTTGAGAGATTGGTTAAGCGCAACGAGCTCAGTGCACAGCAAAAGGATAGCAAGCTCACCCTGACAAAGCTCAACCAGAAAGCAATGATAGATGGCAAAAGCCACTCCATAGAACGGGTAATACAAAACCTCCTCGACAATGCCCTTAAATTTACAGAACACCATGGCAACATAGAAGTAAAGCTCAAGCGCGAAGGTAGTGAATACCAAATATCTGTCAAAGATGACGGACCGGGAATAAAATTAGAAGATCAACAAAATCTATTCAATCGCTTTTGGCAAGGTACACCGGGCAAAAAATATTCTCACGGTACAGGCCTAGGGCTCTATCTGTGCAAACAAATTGTTGAGGCCCATCGCGGCAAAATTACTTGCCAGAGCGCGCCAGCCAAAGGAACCACATTCACAGTTACCTTACCTTCAAAGTCGCAAGGCTGTTTAGATGAGCCCTAAACCAATCACAGTAATTATTGTCGAAGACCACCTACTGACACGCCTTGGTCTGACCATGGTACTCAATGCCTGTCCCTTAATTGAGGTTGCCGGCGAAGCAGACAATGGCGTAAGCGCCCTACAGCTAATAAACGAAATCGAACCAGACGTTGCCATCGTTGACATAGGCCTACCGCAAATGGATGGTATCGAATGCACTACCATTATAAAAACTAGCACTTGCCGCTCGCGCATTTTGCTTCGCAGTTCACACCAAGAAGATGATGCAATTTTGGCAGCAATTGCGGCGGGGGCCGACGGCTATTGCTTAAAAGATTCAAGCGACACCGTGCTAATCGAAGCCATCAAAACCGTGGCTAGCGGCAGGGCGTGGCTCGATTCTCGCATAGCAATACAAATCATGACAATGCTCTCACAGCCGAGCGTACGGCCAAATGACCACCGACAACGAGCTCTGGCCTCCACGGTAAAACTAGCCAAAGAAGAGCTAGAACTTTTGAATAGCATTGCTGACGCTATTCAAAGTTCATCTGGCAGTGCTAACAATGGCGCTAGCGACGCAGCTCCAGACAGCGAAAGACCAGATCATCTGCGCCTTCTCATGAAGAAAATAGCACGCGCACATGTTCAGATCAATTGAGCAAAGAATTGAATAACTCCTTAGCATTCTCATTCTGCGCCTTAGAAACAAAAAAACTTTCGCTAAAGGGTACTTTTTTATAACCCTGAGGAATCTCAAAAATAGCGGTAGAAATGGGTCTGCCATGCAATTGCTGTGCCTTTAAAGTACCCTCATTCTTACCGTTTGCCCTAATGCGCTTAACCAGCAGGGGTACCCCCGGCACCGCTGGCATTCCGAAGAAACGAGCGAAGACCGAGCCACTATTCTTGCCTGATGGACAGTCAAGACAAACAACAATGGCCCGGTTCAAATCGTCAACATTGTCTTTGTAGTTTTTCTTCCCGATATTAGACTGCATATAGAGACCAACCACCTCAGTTGATGGAAAAACACAGTGCAGAGCCGGAACACCCATATACCAATCTTCCTTAACAGAGAGAGGCTTGGTTAATTCAGCCGCCCAGTGCATCTTATTCATGTGATATTTATGGCACCAATCGGCATTGCTAACATTCATGATCGTGTGATCTTTACTATTCCAAGCCACCACATTCCAGTCAGGAGCCCGACTTACCAGCGAACATTTGGCATTGTTCAGATCAACACGCAAGCCCGTTTTCGTCACCTGAACTTTAAACTTCTCAGGACGATTGGAGGTCAAATCAAGTATGTAGCCTTGTTCCGTCAGACTATTCTTCGCAGGCACCGGCGCAGCGAAAGACAATGCCATTGCCGCCACTATGCTTAAAGCACAAACGGCAAAACGGGCAAATAAAGCGCGCCTATTCACGGCGCTCAACGCTTCAACAAATATCTCGAAGTAAGCCAATAGAATACCGCTCCAACCACAACAATTACAGCAACTTCGTACCACGGATGGCCACTAAGGCAAACAAAAATTGACTCAGTGGTGAGCGCCGAGCGCACGTCATTGAGGATCAAAGCGTCGAAAAGATTATTAGCAATATGCACGCCAATAGCCACTTCTAGACCATTAGTGCGAAGAGTTACCAGAGCCAAAATAAAACCAATACCGAAATAACAAATCGCCATGGGCAGCATTCCATAAGACACTTCTGGATTATGCAAATGCGGCACCATAAATATCAATCCATTGAGGGCCGAAGCAAACCATATGTTGCGCACCCATTTTCCCAGGGCTTGCAACAAATAGCCTCTAAAGAAAAGCTCCTCAGCCAGACACTGCAGAGGCGTAAAAAACAAAACTACCGGCAGATAGAGAAAGAACTCGGCACCAGGGGGCACAAATTTGTACGAGTGGGGGAAGACAATCCAGCCGACGATGCCAGCCGCCCCCGCTAGACAAAACCAAGCAATGGCACCAAAAGCAAGGCGCCGCCAATTAAACTTATCAGTTGTCGTAATCAACGAAAGCACCGGTCTAGAGTGCAAAAAGCGCACTATTAGAAGAGTGGAAAGGCAAAGAAACCAGCTAGGAATATTGACAGCAACATAATTGGCCATCGGGTGCAGTCCGATGATTTGGCCTGTGGCCTCGTCAATTTTTGGCATGACACCGTGGATAGAAAATAGGGCGATGAGGATGAGAAAGCACAAAAAGAAGCTGCAAGAAATGAACACTGTGCAAATAGTGACAACGCCCACTACATAACGCCACCAAGTGCTTTCACCTAGCCCACCGAGGTCTAGATAGCTTAGATTGACTGACGTACCTTTCAGAGAGTCAATAGATGCAACGTCTTCAGGCAAAATTCTTTCTCACTACTTTAGTATTGCTCCCAGGTGTTTTTCCCCCGGTCCGAGATGCCAAAAATAAGGATCAAACACTGGCTCAAACTCATAACCGGGTATGGCTGCTATAAATTCTTGTTTCTTTGCTTCCGGCCAGCTGCGATCGAGCTTTAAATGCTGCAATGAAGGCATACGCTTGAAATACCCCAGAGAATCAGGTGACAGATGACTGCGAGTGATGCGCAGAGACTTGAGGTTTTTCATATGGGTCAATGGCTCAAGATCTCTATCTTCTAACTTGAGAGACATCAACCACAGCTCTTCAATATTATCAAACCGCGGCAACACAGCGATAAGTGAGTTGGCATCTTTGATACCTTTGATTTTTAGGGTTTTCAACCGTTTTAAAAGAGTCATTTTGGCAATGGCACTGCCTCTTAAGTCTTTACCACCGAGGCCAAGCGACCGCAAATTTTGAAAGGTATTTATAGTAGGAAGCAAATCTTCGTGCAACATGGTGTTTTCAATTTTGTCTTCAAAAGTCGGCATCGATTTAGTCATACCATTGAAGAAAGAAAGATCTTTAAGTCTGTGCCACTTCTTAAGACGCTCCAATGCTTCCTTCGGGTGATCAATTTTCATATCGATACCGGTCAGATCAGCTGGTCCAAATCGATCCAAAAGCTCTGGGTAACTCTTGGTTAACACACTGAAATAATAATGAACCTCTTTCTCTTCTCCACTCGAACTCCGCGGAACAGGCATGGCGCCAGCAGTATGCTGAATCGGTTCACTTCCAAACTGAATGCCACCAAGGTAAACGTCGTGGGGGAAGTAGAAGACCCCATTAACCTTAAACTTATTAGCAGCTGTACCCAAAGCCGCCGTACTACTCATGAAAGCATCAGCCTTTTTAGTAAAGAAGTCTTCGCACTTAAGCTCAGTAACCCAATCAAACTTACGAAAATACTCCTTCTCAGCAGCACTTGCTCCTACCTCTTCAAGCACGTATGCAGGAGACAAACCGTCTCCAAGAATAGAAGATAAACCATCTGCTTCGGTGTCAATCTTTACCACATTTGTAGGTCGAAACAACACCAGACTGAGCGTACCTATCAACGCCGCTGTGAGCACAGCAGCTAAACCAGCCCAAACTATTGGTCGAGCGAAGAAACCCTTCTGCGCAAACGAATCACTATCATACTCAGTGTCATCAACGTTAGAGCTCTCGTCGTCAGCCCTGCCAAAGCGGCCATTACCCTTATCGCCGCCAGAAAAATCAAGCCGACCCGAATCGAAAAGCTGCTGATTGGGAGCAATGGTATTACGCAACCCTCTTGTTGAAACGTCCTTGCCCTGCTGCACCCGCTCTAAATCATGCTTCAACTGCTCCATTGATTGATAGCGCTCCGCAGCATTCTTCTGCAAAGTTTTAGTCACCAAAGCTTCTAAACCGTGAGAAAATTTCTCACCGCCAACGGCCTCAGCTCTGCGACTCTCAAGACTAGGAACGTCATCACCTTGGTGCATCATGAAAGTCTGAAAAGCATTGCTACCCTTAAACGGCGGTTGACCAGTCAGAGCTTCAAATAGCGTGCATCCCAAAGAATAAATATCAGCGCGGTGATCAACACGCTCACCACGACACTGTTCAGGGCTCATGTAATAGGGTGTACCAAAGACCAAGCCTGTTGCTGTCTGACTCTGACTGCCATGCCCGCTGCGGTTAACTCTAGCGATACCAAAATCAACAATTTTGATTTGACTAATGAGCCCTTTTTTGTCGCGAAGAAGCATCAGGTTAGAAGGCTTAATATCCCGGTGCACTACTCCTTGCGTATGAGCCGAATGTAGAGCATCAGCTACTTGTATAAAATAATCGAGAGCTCGCTCAACCGTAAGCGGCCCAGACTTTTTCAGTAGGTCATCCAGGTTCTCGCCAGACAGCAAGTCCATAACATAGTAGGGAGTATTGTCATCAAGACCGTGATGAATACCCATATTGTGAATGCCAACAATGCCGCGATGATTGAGCTTTGCTAGAGCCTTTGCTTCAACTTGAAAGCGATTCCAGGCTTCGCTACTAAGCTCATCGGCCAGCAAAAACTTAATTGCATAATTCTTCTGTAAGACCAAGTGCGTGCAGGAAAAGACTACACCCATAGCACCCTGGCCAATCGCTTCGATGAGGCGATAACTCTGGTCAATGGTCATTCCTGGACGAAAGGCAGTAGCTATTTCGCTTTTGGCCGCGCCAGAAGTAACTGTTCCATCAGCGTCGCGAAACTTATCAAATGGACCATCTGTTGGAGCGGTCACTAAGCTACCTTGAGCTAAACTAGAATATACACTAAGGCCTAATTCTAGCAGGCAGGCGTGGCAATTGCGTGGCATGCTCTGAGGCCCCTCGCACCACGGCGTAGCCAGGACCACAGCGGAGACATGCCAAAGTCATGACTCTGAGGCTTCCTGCTCTGAAGGCGCCTTTCCTGGGGCAAGCTTCCAGAAGTGGAAATCAAAGACCGTTTCAAATTCGTAGCCAGGGAAGGCGTGCTTAAACCGCTCAGTATCTTCTTTTGACCAGCTGCGATCGAGCTTGAGCTTCTTCAGTGCCGGCATACGCCTAAAATATTCAAGCGACGCTGGTGTCAACTGACTGCGAGTAATGCGCAGACTCCGAAGATTCTTCATGCGCGTCAAAGGCTCTAAATCACTATCTTTTAAATATAGCGACATCAGCCACAGTTCTTCAATGTTATCAAAGCGCGGCAGAGCTTCGAGCAGCGGCTGAACGTTCTTAATCCGTTTAATTTTTAGCGTCTTCAGCTTTTTCAAAAGCGACATCTTGGCCACAGCAGGTCCAGTTATTCCATCACCAGCCACACCCAGAGAGCGCAAATTACTAAACGAATTGAGTGACGGCAACATGGCATCGGTTAGAGGCGAGTCTTCAATTTTATGCTCATAGCTTGGTAGACACTTAGTGATGCTGTTGAAGAAGGAGAGATCCTTAAGGCGACTCCACTTTTGCATGCAAGCAATCGCCGCTTTTGGGTCATTGAGCTTCAAGTCAATGCCGGTGAGATCAACGGGACCAAATCGCTCTAACAACTGCGAATAATCTTGAGACAAGACGCTGGAATAATAGTGCACCTCATGGCCACTCTCAAGAGCCGCAGGATAGGGCAGCGGCATGAAACCAGTAGCATACTCGATCGGACCATTATCAAATTGAATAGCACCTAAGTAAAACTCAGAAGGGAATTGAAAAGCGCCAGCAATCTTATATCTAATCGGTGCCGCGTTCGGCAAAGATGTTTTCTCCATGTATGACTCAACTTTGCTGCGATAGGTTGACTCGTACTCGCCTTCTGCCCCCCATTTAAACTTGCTAAAAATGGTCTTCTCAGCTTCACTGGCACCGATCTTGTCCATCAGTGCTGGCGGTGTTAGCTTGGACTGTTCATATTCAGCAAAGAAATCAGTCGGCTCCTTGACCACTTTCGCTTCAGGGATTGGCTCCCTCCATAAAGTGTTGGCTAAAACGCCGACCACCACTAGCGCCATCACAAGCGAACCACCAAGCAGCAAGCGCGGATGAGCTAAAATGCCCTTCTCACCCGGTAGATCATCTTCGTCATAGTCTTCTTCGTCATAGCCCTGCTCGTCACTGCCATTGGTGTGATACTTCGCCCCAGCTCTATCGCGCGGCTCCAGTCGACTGGTATCAAAAAGCGCGATGTCAGGAACAGTAGTTCGCCTTATGCCCTTGCTCGTAACCTCTTTACCCTGCATCACACGCTCTAAGTCATGCTTAAGCTGAGCCATCGACTGATAGCGATCAGAAACATTTTTCTGCAATGCTTTGGCAAGAACAGCTTCTAAACTTGGAGAAAACTCTTCGCTTCCTTCTTTCCATTTACTCGTCAAACTAGGAGCAACGTTGTTTTGGTGCATCATGAAAGTTTGAAAGGCATTGGCGCCTTTGAGCGGGGGCTCACCAGTGAGAGCTTCAAACAGAGTGCAGCCAAACGAATAAATATCTGAGCGTTCATCTACGCGCTCACCGCGACACTGTTCAGGACTCATATAAAAAGGCGTACCAATAATTACGCCAGTGGCAGTCTGACTCTGAGTGCTATGGCCACTTTGATTAACTCTGGCTATGCCAAAATCAACAATTTTAATTTGCGCAACCCGTTCAGACTGATCGCGCACGAGCATCAAATTCGATGGCTTAATGTCACGGTGCACAACACCTTGAGCATGGGCCGATTGCAGGGCATCAGCCACTTGCGTGAAATATTCTAAGGCCTGATTGATTGCTAGTGGTCCAGACTTTTTTATCAGATCATCAAGGTTCTCACCCGAAAGTAAATCCATAACATAGTAAGGAGTATTGTCATCAAGACCGTGATGCACACCCATATTGTGAATGCCAACAATGCCAGGATGCTTGAGCTTTGCCAAGGCCTTGGCTTCAACTTGGAAGCGATTCCAGGCCTCACGACTAAGTTCGCTGGCCATCAAAAGCTTAAGAGCATAGTCTTTTTGCAAGACCAAATGAGTACAGGAAAAGACCACACCCATAGCTCCCTGACCAATCTCGGCAATCAACTGGTAGGTTTGATCTACGATTAGACCAGGCTGAAAGACCGTGACTGTTTTACCTTTAGAGCCGCCGGAAAAAATCGTCTTATCGGCGTCGCGGGCGGTGTCAAATTGTTCACTAGGTGGGAACACAAAGTACCTGATTTAATGTACGTCTCAATTCTATCAGGCTTCTGTGGAAAATTTAGGGCATTCACCGAACCCACAGCACACCGCGGCTTTCCGACACCGATGCAGAACCGACAAGATAGACCGAAATCACTCTATAGGGTCCGGGTTCACGGGCGTGAAAATCACAATTCTCTAGAGAAGCTTTCGCCTCTTCTATGGTTTCGAACAGACAATGCTCATTTATATTCAGAGTTTCAGTTAGGTCGGTACAGGCGAGCAAGGAACACTCTGGTGAGTTTCCCTGTGTATATTCAACGACATCAAAGCCCACAAAAGTTTTCGTGTCCGGGATAACAATGCTCGTGTGGAAATGAGAATCGGCCTCAAATGAACTCCATACAGGTTCATCAGACTCGCCCACAAAGTCAAACTCTTGCTCATATGCTTCATAGTAGAACAGTGTCATCTTAGAAAGGTCTATTTGCTGTTCACTTGCGATTTCATGCATCTCTTCAGGTGTGTTGAATAACCAATAGCCATTGTGCTTCCAAAGAGGTATGAAATCGTAAAAGTCATGGGTGGAATTGCCTGGACAATCTCCGAGCGTATAAATATTATCAATCTGTTTTGCCAGCCGAGCATTTCGCTTGGGCCATAGAACTTTGTACATGTAGCCAATTGGAATCATCAAGCAAATTGCTCCTTCTACTTGGTCAGACCTAATTCGCCAAAAGAACTTGGGAGGCTTTGCCTTACCAACCATCATATAGCCTTCAGTGGCCGTGGGTATAAACCCATAACCGTCGAAAGGACTTTTGAGCACCGCCTGTGGTGCGCTCTGAGTTTAGCAACAGACAAATATTTTGAAGAGAAAAGCACAAGCCACACTGAACGAAGACAGCGGTGCAACTAGCGGCATAAGAAAACAAGTCTTTGAAGTAATCGTCAGACAAGCCATGGCCGGTGCGCCCTGGCTATTAAACAGTCCGCAAAGCATCTAGAATAGACCGGTCGTCTACATGCACTGTCGATAAAAGAGAGAATGATAAGAGTCACAGAGTTAAAGAGACACTTCTGTCTAACATTCGAAGAAGAGTGGCACCTAGTAAATATCTAGTTTACTCTTATCCCTACGGGACCAAATTTTCTAGAAACCAACTAGCAATTAACGACCCAAGCTTGCGGAGGCATCAGTTTGCAGTTATCCAGACAGTCTTCTAAAAATTCGGTCTTCGTCCCACTGGCTCTGACGTTATTGCTGGGATATGCAGTCGTTGCTCAAGCGCCGGTTGCAGCGGCCGAGACGTACATGATGGCCGGCAAGGCCATAAGCAAAGACGAATATACTGCCGCCACCCTAGTGAAAGAATGCCTCACCGCCCTTGATGCCGGAAAGCTCGATATCGCCTTGAGCAAAGCCGAACAAGCAAAAGTGGCCGCGCCAAACTTTTACTATGTTCTAGGCGCCCTGGGCATTTGCTACGCGAGGCTGGGGCGCTCGGATGAAGCCATAACCAATCTGCGACAGGCGATTGCCCTGCAGCCAGACCAGCCAGACATGCTCTGGAGCCTTGGTGCCACACTGCAATCAGCCGGTAAGACCCAAGAAGCTCTCGTCGTCTTGAAACAGTTTCTAGTCAAATATCCAAAAAACGCACGAGCGCCTCAGGGAAAAGCCCTGGTAAGTTTGCTCGAAAATCAGATGCGTATGAACAGCAAGATTACTGTTCATAGCGATGAAGACTACTTTGCCGAAGCAATTGGCATCAAGACAATGCGTTGGGCAGACAAAGATATACCTATCAAAATCTATATTGCCAGCGGCGACAAAGTACCAGGCTATCAGCAAGCTTTTGGCAAGGCCCTACAAGAAGCACTAGCAGCCTGGGAAGAAGCTAGCGAAGGCAAAATCAAATTCGAGCAAGTAGCAAGCGCTAGCCAAGCATCGATTACTTTTGTTTGGTCGGATAATCCCAAAGATGTCTCCAACCCGGCTGAAGGTGGTGAGGCAAAGTTGATACCCTATGGCAATGCCTTGCGCTCAGTACGCCTCGTAGTACTCACAACTAAACGACTATCAGGCATGGTTCTCAATGACCAAGTGATCAAGTTTATTTGCATACACGAACTTGGCCACGCCTTAGGCATAGCCGGTCACAGCCAATCGCCGACCGACATTATGTTCAGTAGCTTGCCTCTCAATTTTGAACAGTTGAAACTCAGTGCCAGAGATGGCAAAACCCTGCGCAAATTGTACGATACCGAAATTGCCGCAGCACCAGAGAACAGCCCGACAGCAAAAGAATTGGTTTCGATGGCCGATGTAGCAACGGCCAATGATGTCGTTTCGATCAACAACAAAGCCACAGCTGCCATGACTGCTAAAGACTATAGTAAAGCAGTAGAAATTTTAAAGATTGGCTTTGCCAAACATCCCGAATCGGGTGCACTAAAACGCAATCTGGCAGCGGCATTAAACAACACCGGACTAACAGCACTAAATGCCCAGCAGTACGACAAAGCACTAGATATCTTCCAACAAGCACTGGCGCTAAATCCAGACAACAAACCAGCCCGTGGCAACATTGCTATTGTGCACTACAACTCTGGCCTAGGCTCCCTTAAAGTAGCAAAATTGGCTGAAGCGGAAAGCTCACTAAAGCTTGCTCTTGACGAATTTGAAGCGAGCGGCAATCAAGCACTTTTGACTAAAGCGGCCAACAATTATGCCGTTGTCTTGAAGAGACTAGGCAAAACTGATGAGGCTAAAGCAATCCAAGACAAATACAGTGTCGCTGGAATTTGAGTACAGGCTGAATCAAATAGCATTGGTGCCAACGCGAACTAGCCGCGGTGGCGTTTTTTATGGAGCTAACTAAGCTTGGCAGCACAACCTCAGAGGCACATGTTCAGCCCCCATCAGAAAGGTCGTTGTTAGATGAGAAATCGCCCGCCACCCCTATAGGGTCGGTCGCGTTTCTCAGCTGGCCAAAGGTTGTAGCTGCTGCCGTCACGATGAGTCACAGACCAGCCCCGGGGAGCTAGAATGTTCTCCACCTCGGCGAAGACGTTGTAGTCGATCTCTTTGGCCAGTGTCACAGTAATGCCAGGGCTAGTTGGCTTGTCAGCCTCCAATTTACTGCGATAGCCATCCACCAGCTCTTTGGAGAGAGAGAGCGCCAGAGCCTTACGTGGAGCGATGACATTGCTCTCAATCAGCTCAGCGAACGAATCGCTCTCGGCAATGGGGTTGAGGTCGATGGGCGTAAACGAGCATTTGCGGCTACTGTCGCGCGGGCCGACGAAGGCCTTGCCATTGCCGTGATTGCTGGCACTCCAACCGCGGAATTTCATGACCTCCTCGCAAAGCCGCATGACCGTGAAATCATCAACCAGCGGGTTGGCAATGACGCAGTAGATATCCTTGGCCTCACCGCTCTCAACAAGACGGCGATACTCAGTGACCAGCTCGCGCGAGAGCCGCAAAGCGTCGCGCTTCTGCCGATCGTGAATGTGCTCTTTGATCTCGCCCTTGAGTTCGTCTGAGGTCGGCACATAATAGTCAGAGCCGACAATTGCTGCAGGCGAGGTGTCCGCAGGTCGAGGCGAAACTGACCGCGAAGAAGAAGAAGAAGAAGAAGAAGAAGTTTCATCGTCCCGAGGGAAAGGCCGCGGGTGCTTACGATGTTGAGGTTTCGTTGCGTCGCTACGCAGCAGTATGGCGGTGACGATGGCGATAGCGAGGGCAAAGAAGATGATCTCTCCCCAACCCACAAGAGCAATGCTCCCTTCGATGGCAGTTCTAGATACGTGATCCATCTCACGAATTCCCTAGCAGGCTCGGGCCTCCTAGCTTGTGCAAAAGCATAGCTGGAGGCCCGAGCGGACAAATTTAACCGCGCAATTTCTCGCGCAGCGGCGATTCTATGGTCCGTCGCTCCAGTTAAGAGCAACAGTGCCGTCAAGCCTGAGAGCAACGACCGACTGCCAGAGCGCCTTGTTCTGGGCTAGGGCGTTGCTCTCAGACGATTTGCGACCAGCTGAGCGCGACAGTGTCAGGTGAAAAACGCTGCCGTCAGGCCGCGCCGTCGCACCATCGATAGACACTATCAAGGCCTCAAGGCTGCTATCGCAAACATAAGCCACCACTTCCACAACGCCGGGGAGCGGCAGAGTAGCGTCATCCGCTAGCGTAGATACGCCAAATTCGAAGGTAACATGGTCAGCTCGGACCTCCTCGAACTTGGGCGGAAAGCTCTTCAAGACAGCTTGTTTGCTGCCTTCAGTGAGATTAAGTGCGATATACCCTTGAGACATTTTGCTTTTTCCTAAAGAGCCACGATTCTTAGCCGCTCTTCACCAGGCCGTTATGCCCGGCGGGGACGACGCTTAACGAGGTTGTTGGTTACCGCATTGACAGAGTAGCCCTCGTGGACCGCCTGCATACGCATCATGTCGACCTTGGTGGTCACCCGCATGCCGTGATACTCCTTAGGAAGCGGATGAGCATCCTGTTCGTCGAAATGCGGGTCGACATTGACCTCGATATAGATCGGCTTGCCCGGCTTATCACGCAGACGTGCACCGAGAATACCGGCTTCCATGTCGATGTGCTCGACCACGAAGTCTTTGAGAACCTGCTCGAGGTGAGCATTGTTGCCGGCAGCTTCAGCAGCGTTAGTGCTTTTGGAATTGTTTTCAGTCATGTATGTCCCTTTCGGAGGATTCGCTGTGGATGTCTTGATCGGCGGTGGTTGTTAATCTAAAGCCGCGGCCAGGGCTGCAGCTTCTGTCGCAATGCTCTTTCCAGCGGTTCAGTTGCTCTCGGCCGCGAGCAATTTCGCCTCATAGGCACGGCGCATCTCGAGCAATTCGCCACCGGTGGCAACGAAAGACTCGCCGGAGATGGCGCAATAGCGCGAGCCATCTTCGAAAACCACTGCCGGATGATCCTTGCAAGAAGGGCACGGATCTTGACGATCGACACTTTTGGCTTGACCATAGATTTGGTCAGCTGGTTTAAGTTTCATAGGCATAGTTCCTTCTGTTCAATCTCCAAAACCATTTTCGAAGATTGTATTTTCTCTTCAGCTCTTCAAGTCTCCAGCAGTCTTAAAAGCCCATTCTCCGAAGCCAAAACGCCCTACCAGTCAGATCACGCAACCGAAGTTGTGGAAAAGCAAAGGAGGATGCTATTGGCTGCGAGTAGAGTGAGGTTTAGTACCAATGAAGTTGAAAGAGAGAAAGAAGATCTGTAACTTAGCCAAAGTTAGTACTAACAGACAATAGTACTTATTGATTCTTAGAGATCTACACAAAACTCAATACCGTTAAAACCTTACCTGCGCTAACTTCGCTTGGTCTGTCATTATCGGAAATACAAGCATACCAATCTAGACTCTTGCCCCCTTCAAAAAACCTAAACACAAATCAAGACAGAGGCCCTGCAAAGAGTTTAGTAAAACCAATCTGTAGCAAATCTGAAATCGATCTCAATGAACCTGTTGCCAAACTGTAATCAGATCGTAAATTAGCCACCTCTATTTTCCAGCTGTCAATGCAAGCTCTAGCTCAGCGGCAGAAACATTAGATACTTCTACTTTTGGCTTAACCTGAGCCATCTGCACGCCCAACATCACCAAAACGAAGCCTAAAACTTGCGGCCATCCCAATGACTCTCTTAGTACAAATGCAGCGATGATAATAATCATTGGTCGCTGAATCAAATTGATCACGGACATTCTAGTAGCACCCAAATCTTTGATGGCGGCAATGAAAGCTAGGTTAGCGAGAGCGGCGGCCACACCCATCCAAACAGCAAATGGCAATATACCTTGATTGATTTGATCAATTGGACCAAGCCAAGGAACTAAGCATAGTGAGACTAAAGCGTTAATGACAAAAATATTGAGTGACACTAGGCGAGGATCAGCTTGACGTAATATAGACTCAATCTTGATGCGATAAGTTGTCGAACTAAGCACAGCAGCAAGAGCACAAATAACTCCTAGAACGTTGAGCGAACTAGCTGTCGATAAAACAGCTCCGGCAGCCGTCTGCAAAGAGAGCAACACGCCAACAAGGGCGGCCGCAAGCCCGAACCAAAAGAGTTTACCCCGGCTATCATGGCGACGAAAACAATTGACCAATGCCACCACTACTGGTGTAGAGGTAATAATAGTAATTAACTCCACAGCTGTCAGCTTAGTCAGGGCAAAAATGCAAAAGGCATTGGTGGCAAAGAGCAACAGACTGACAGTAAGTAGCGAAGCAAAACTGACTGCAGCTGGACGCTTCCAGCCACGTACCAACAACAACATTACTGCCGCTGCCACTAAATTTTTCAATACTAGAAGTTGAACAGGGGTGGCTTGAGCTTGAAAGCCGAGCTTGATCAAAATGGGCTCAATCGAAGCTGCGGTTAAAGCCAAAAGCACCCAACCTGTAGACTGTGATCTGACGCTAGAGCTAGAACTAGAGCTAGTGTTAGAGCTAGAGCTAGGCATTAATTACCTCGCGCACTTGTTCATAGCTCATGCCGTCGAAACCATACTGCTTGAGTGAGCGACCAGTACCCTGAAAATCAATTGCTGTTAAAACTCCGGCCAGTGTCACTACCGAATCAACCACTGGTATAGCAACATTGGCTAAGCGAGCAAATTGCTGCAAGGGTATCAGAGTAGCCGTCACATCTTCCACCAAGAAACGGTGATCGAGACTGGAAGGCGACTGGCTATAGCGATAGTTTGGCACTGTTTGCATGGCTTGATGGAGAGAGCTAGTGTCACAACCATAGTAGCGATTGAGCAGCTCCTTCATCGGAATCAAACTGGCACCATACGCGGCAGCGACCAAATTGAACTCTTCCTCGATGCGCTCAAGAATGGCAACAGTGCGCGAGGTTAGCCCCTTGTAGTAGAAGAGGAATGATTCTTGCCTATCGATGGCATTCATATTAGCCAAAACAACCGGCGCATGGGCCAAAGCACCGAAATCAGTGAGGCCCCGTTGAATAACATTGGTAGCCGCTTCTAAGTCGGGGAAGAAGCGAGTAACAGTATCACCGTCCTTCGCCGTAACACTGCGGCTCGTGCCCGAAAATAGAGTCCAGCGCTTGAAGCCTCGAATCCAAATACTTTCATCATCTTGGACGCGACAGGCAAAAAGTGAATCAGTTTCTAAAACTGGAATGTTTGGACCGCCCGCTAATGTTAGAGCACGAGAGAAAAGCAAAGCGCCTCCGAGCTTACCTGAGAAGAGCACAACCTTATGATGACTTTCAAGGAAAGGTGCAAGTTTTTGCGCCACCTCGACGTAAGCAGTCGTTAATGTGGCGATGAAAACAACATCAACTTGAGCCAACAAAACTGCTGGTTCGGTTGCTACCTGCTGAAGATTAAAACGGCCCTCAATTTTGCCTGAAGCCCTGACATTAAGCGATTCAGATATACCAGGAAGTCTAGTCAGATCCCTCACTAACATTGAGACTTTATGCCCCTGGCTAGAGAGATAAGCAGCCAAGGCTCGAGCCGAATTACCACTACCAACAATACCGACTCGAGCCACATGGTCACACTTGCTCAACTGGCTAGTATCGATAGGTAGCACAGGCTGGGCAAAGGCAAAACTTGTCTGGAGCATGAGCAGCCTCCTTAAGTGAGGCTAATAGTGTATATGATCGACTCAATCTATCAGCATTAAATGGCAGGGAATCGCTGCTTTTCCCAATTTCTACTTGTACCTCTTGCCTGCATCCTTAACCTTTTGCGCGAGCTAACCGAGCGCCTGCCGATGTCGATGTGCCAATCGTGGTAGCACCACTGAAGCACTCAAAACCATGCGCGGACGCTGGTTTAGTACAGTTTCACCCTAGTTAATAGGCAGTCAGACACCTATAACTAGGTATCTCCTTCAATTCAAACACCACACAAGCAGCAACAGAAACAAACAAAAACAAACCACTAAACCACCACCACTACTATGAACCGCAGAATCAATCCCCATATTGTGCCTGTCGATGAAAACTCGGATTCCAGCGAGTTTCGCCTCAAGCTCAGCACCCACGCCTATCGCTTCCTCTCAATCGCTGTCAAAGACAACGAAGTGATTGCTTCTTTCGAAGAAGAAGAGGTAGGCAACGGCGGCAATCAATCATTTTTCTTATACCGGGATGGCCAGGTTATTCGCTGCAAGGGAAGCTTCATCGCAAGCTTCACTCTGCGCGATCACACCTATCATCTCTACGGCACGGCCAGCCGTTAACTGTTCAATCACAAAAGAACGAACAGAAGCCAAAACAGACAGTTAAGTATACAAACAACAAAAACAACACCGTCGCATAGCGACAAACCAACTACCTATATGAAACATTCGAATAGCTCCGCCGCCTTCAGCCACAGCCCCTTCCAAGCACTCACACTCAGCAGCGAAGGTGCCATCGCCCTCAACCTGCCCGAGAACCCAGCCAAAGAGGAAGCAAAAGCTACCACGCCCGCTGCGCCCGCCCTCAAGGTGCGCACTGTGCGTCGCCCCCAGGCGCTGATCAAAAAGCAGCCAGTGCGCGTGGGCTCGACGGTGAAAATCACTATCGCGCCTGAAACCACCGGCACCGAAAGCATCGCGAAAGCGAGCAGCACGGCTCCTGACACGGCCGCCAAAGTTACCACAACAACCGCCCCCTCGACCCCAGCAAAAGTCACTGCGGTGCCGGTCAAAGCGGCCCCTGCCCTGCCCGCCATCTTTGGCCAGATGAAGACAGCACAGCAGAGTCGCACCAGCGTCTCCGGCGTAGTCACCCAGGTGGTCGACGACGGCAAAGGCCGTATCTTCGGTGTCCGGGTCAAACTGGAAAATTCCGAAGTGCTCGCCTTCGCCCCGTTCTCCCGTCTCGGTCTGGCCATCACTGAAGTGCACGGGTTGCTCAACACCACCCAGGCCTTCAAGGTGATTGAGGTGGACGAAAGCAAAGGTGCCATCGTCTTCAACCGCCAAGCCGCCTGCAGCGAACAGCGCCTCGACCGCTTGATTGAGCTCGTCAAAGTCGGCCAAGTGCTCAAAGGCAAAGTGCGCAACATTGCTGAATGTGGCGCCTTCGTCGAGATCACTGGCACCGGTGCCTCGGGGCTGATTCACATCAGCAAGCTGCCGGGCGAGAGCCTGGAATCGGTAAAAAAGGGTGAAGAAGTGAAAGTGATCGTGGTCAAGGTCAACAAAGCCAAGCATCAGCTCGGCCTCGCCCTGGCCCTGCCTGAAGTGGAGTAAGCAGCGATGATGCAAGCTTAGTAAGAAGATCAGGCCAACTTATTAAGTAGCTGAGGCCAACCCGAGGAGTCGCAAGCATTTAGATGCTCGGCTCCTCGGGTGCGGAGAAAGTAGAAGAGAATCTAGAAGAGAATCTAGCGGAACAAATTAGAGCAACAACGTAGCTGATTTTTTTGAAATAGTTGTGTATGCAACTATTTTTAAAATTGTTGTGTACTCAAGTATTTTGCTTTTGAAGTAGTAGATGGAAATTTATATTTTTTGGCAAGCCGGTCAAGAGATGAGCTCTAATCTTCATTATTTTGGGGTATAGCACTATATTACATAATACATATTAGTTAATGCCTTCATCCTCATCGGCTGCAGCTTCCCGGTATCCCCCAAGGCCAACACCCACGAGTTTGGTCTGCCCTCGTACCTTGGTCAGTTCATAAGCTTCATAACCGGTTAAGTCCATAATTCTGTCCGAAAGTTCCAGAGAGTGTGTGGTTATCCAAATTTGGCAATCTTTTGAGCATCTGACAATCAGGCGCGCCAGTGGCTCAATTAAGCCTGGGTGAAGACTAGTTTCTGGTTCGTTCAAGACAATCACCGAGGGTGAAGATAAACTCAAAAGCGCAGCCAATAAGCAAAGATATTGCAGTGTGCCATCAGACAATTCACTACCAGAAAAGGGCCGCAGCAAACCTGGTTGAGAAAAGGATAGTGAGAGACCCGCAGGTGTTGAGACGATTCCTAATTCAGCACCAGGGAAAGCTTCATCCAGAGCAGCCTCTAATGCTTCTCTATCGCCACTCTCGATGATGCTAGCAAGGGCGGCCGCCAAATCTTTGCCTTCATGACTAAGCACCGGAGTAAGCACGCCAATCTGAGGCATGCGCAATGGAGAATCCATGTCAGTGCGGAAATGATGATAGAAGCGCCAAGCGAGAATTTCCTCTCTCACAGCAAAAAGCTCAGGGAAATTAACCGGATCTTTCAAGGCCGACAAAACAGCTTCACTGTCTGACACTTTAGTTGTGTATTCGACCTCTTTGCCTTGGGAGTTGCGAGCGGTCACAGAACCCAATCGGCGCCGCAAAAGAGTTTTGCGCACGCCTTTTTCAAGCCTGAATATTTCTTCTAGACGAATAACTGGGTCATTCTTGAAAAACATTGGTCGGCTGGTTTTTCCAGCGGGGCCAAACTGAAGGTTATATTCAAAGTTAGCAGTGCGCATTGAAAGTGCGATTTTAAAGTCTTCTGGCTTGAGGTCTTCACCAGCCCAAAGAGCAGACGTAATGCCACCTTCATCAGCGATGGCACTAGCAAGCTCACCGCGGGCAGCGCACGAAAGCAGATACATAGCGCGGTAAAGATTACTCTTGCCTGTGCCATTGGGACCGACAATAACATTGATGGGCTGTAGCTTTAACCAAAGCTCTTTGATTGAGCGCTAGCCATTAATTTTGAAATCGACTATGGCCATTCAGTCATCATCCTCAAGATCGTCGGCGTCATACTGCGCAGGCTCAGAGCCAATTACTCTAGTCTCGCCGTCCACTTTATCTAACTCAATTATCTTATGGTTAGTTCCTTTAATTTTTTCTATTGCCTGAGCCAAAGGCAAAGCGTGCGTAGTAACAATGAGTTGCGAGCGCTTACTGGCTGCCACGAGAAGCTCAGCTAAGGGCTCAAATAAATCTGGATGAATGCTTGTCTCAGGCTCATTCAAAACCATCAAATTTGGCGGTCGCTCAGTGCACAGAGCGGCCAACAAGCAAAGATACTGAAGGGTGCCGTCCGAAAGTTCACGAGCACTAAATGGTCGAGATAAGCCAGGCATTTGCAGCTTGAAAGAAACCGCACGGCGCTCCATCTCAATTTCAAGCTCAGCACCAGGAAATGCTCGCTCAAGGTTTTTGCTAAGAAGATCTTCCCCGCCCGCCGCTATTATTGTCGCCAATGCCGAAGCAAGATCATTGCCGCTATGACTAAGCACCGGAGTAAATACCGGTATTTGTTGTCGACGTAATGGTGAGTGTAAGTCAGTGCGGAAGTGATGATAAAAGCGCCAACCCAAAAATTCTTGTCGCAATACTGCCAGGTCAGGAAAAAGATGTGGTTCACGCAAGCATGAAAGAACCGATTCACAATCGTTTCCAGTGAGAGGATATTCTATTGCTCGACCATCCATGTTGCGCGCTGTGACATGACTGCGCTTGCGCTTCAAAATTGATATCTGTTTACCGCGATAATCAGTAGACACACTCTCTCTTTTTACATCGGGGTCATTGCCAAACCATCTGGACCCTTCCGGTGTTTTGAAAGCCCCAGCGAACACTCTGGCATCATCAGGAACACGACCACACTCGAGTCTGTAGCTGAGATCGTCCAAATCTATTGCCACAGAAAAATTGGCGGGATCGAGCTTGCTCTTTTTGCCTGCCCAGAGCGCCGAATCCATGCCACCTTCGTGAGCAATCATTTGCGCTAACTGGCCGTTAGCTGCTGCAGAAACTAAATGGAGAGAGCGATACAAATTGCTTTTGCCGGTGCCGTTGGCACCACAAATAACATTAAGTGCGTCGAGCTTCAATTCAATATTCTTGATTGAGCGATAGCCGAGGACCTTGAGACGGGTAATTTGCATTTGTGCCTAAAATCGAAAAATCACTGTTCTCACAGCTTCAGCTTTACCCAAAACTGACCGCTATCTCACCATTACTGCTTTATATAGTAATAAATTAGAAAAAACCAAATAACAGAGCCAGCCTTGCGGCCGGGTGTTATTTGGCGGGTGACAACGGAACTTGCGCTCTTACAGGCCGTCGCGGTGAAAGTTGTGACGCTCGACCACAACAAAGCTGACGATGAAGATCAAGCAAGCGACAGCCTTGAAGGCGATCTGCTCGGCATTGCTCCACTGCGCACTGAGCTGCGGCGTTGTCCACAAAGCAGCACAGATGGCCCAGCAAGCGACCACACCCAAGCCAGCTTGAATGCGCTGACGGTCGAGCCGGCGATAGCTTTGCACGGCGTTGTGACGCGCTGCCTTGGTGTCCACTGCCAGTGGCAACAGACGACGAATACCGGCGTCGAAACGCAAGTGGGCAAACAGACAAATCGCTGACCCAAGCAGGGCCGCGATGGCTAAGTACTGAACAATCATATGTTTCTCCTCAATGGTTTTTGAAACCAAATTAGGCGCCTAATTAAGCACCTAACTTGGCACAAGACATGAGCAGCTAGGAGTTAGCCCGCGCTCAATTGACTGACGGCAACTTCAAAGCGCTGTTGCAGCTCGCGGTCGTCGCCGTATTGCAGGAAGCTTTCGATCCACTGCAGCCGCTCCTGCTTCATGCCGGTAATCCAGGCCTGCAGTTCTTCCTGAGCTTCACCACGGCGCCAAGGGATCTCTTGCAAGGCCGCCAACTTGGTCGACTCGGCAGCGCGCAAAGCACGCTTGAGGTTCAGTGCATGTGGCTCACAGGCCTGCTGATAGAGCGACGCTGCTGCAGCCACCTTCTCGTTGCGCGTGGCGAAAGCCCCAGCCACTTGTTGCTGATAGTGCGCTTCCGAGGGGGCCAGGAGAGCATCGTGCTCAGCCATGTAGACACTGGCATTGCTCTGGAACTGCTCGAACCACGCGCGCGCCTGGTCATGCAGACCAAGTTCGCGGTAGCACTCTTGAGTGGTCAGCGCCTCGCTCTGGTTGGCCAAGAACTGCTCCGAGCGGGCCAAGCGCAAGGCGCTTTGAGCAGCATCCTTCTCTTCCAGCAGACCGGGCAGAGCGGCATTCAACTCGGCGTCAGCAGCCTGGGCGACGAGTCGGCAATGATTGGCCGCTTCCTCCGTGGCTTGGCTGAACACCTGCCGAGCCGCAGCTTCAGTGCTGGCGAAAAGCTGCAGCGCCGCACTGACCTCACCGTCGAAACGCTCGGTGATGGCCTTGCTTCTACGTCCAACTTCCTCCAACGTAGCCCGCATCAACACTTGATAGGCGGCGAAGAGCTCGGGATAGAGCCGGGGGAAATCGGCGGGATTGATTTTGGTATTGACGAAGTTCACTAATTTCCTTCACGTTGTCTCTAAACACCTGCCCGAGGGCCAGAGGCGAACTTATTGCTGTCGCCCCTGACCCCAAGCAGGACCAAGGCACCAATCACGGTGCCTTACTACTTGCATTCTAGATGTGCCAAATCGCCGCTTTAGGAAGCAGCCTTCGGCGCAACACCCAGTTCGATCTTGGCCTTGCGAGCCAGACCATAGACCAACTTACCAACACCGTAGTCTGCAGCTTCCTGAGCCGACAGATAGCGATCCGGCTCATTGCCCCATTCCTCCAGACGCTCGGCCGTGAGACCAGGCGCCATTTGCAACAGAGCCCGAGTCTGGTTGTAGACACCCTTGTCCACTTCCAACTGAATGCGCACCGAATCAAGGTCACCGCTCAAATCAGAAGCCGGCTGATGAAACATCAGAGTGGCCATCGAATCGATCAGAACGGTGCCAGAACCGAATGCGCACATTGGGAACCAGAGAGCGCAGGAGTAGGCCTCACCGACCACGTGAATGGTGAGGTGATGACCCTGACGCTGCGCTTCGCAGAGCAAACCGTACATGCTCAGTGCCTGCACCACAGTGCCACCCCAGGAAGTGAGGTAGAGCCGCAGAGGACGGTCCTTGTTCTTGGTGTCTTCCAACCAAGAGTTGAGCCAGATCTGCTCGTTGAAGACTTCCACGTCGTTGGAGAACGAACCGTTGAAGCGCATCGACTGCTCGGGCAGGTTGGCTTTCGCCACCGGCTCGGTCAGCACCGGCAACACCTCGTCCACAAGGCCCAGCTCAAGCGCTTCTTGAGCGGTGATGTGCTTGGCCTTCCAACCCATCACGGTAGCGGCATTGAGCTTGCCATTGCTGCGTTCGCAGATGGCAGTGACGAGCTTGGCAAACAGGGCTTCCTGGTGACGAAGATAGCTCTCCATCACGCGAATGGAACCACTGGTCGAGACCGTCGGCTGACCAAACACGAACGACGCCGTCGGCTCGATCATGATGCGGTCAGCTTCGGCGGCCACCGCATAGGTGAAGTTGCAGAGCTGCCCGAGCACGTGCACTTGCACTTCGTGACCTTCGGCGCGCACCTGACGAAGCAGGCCGCAGAGACCGAAGATCTGCTCGGGAACGCCACCACTGGAGGTGAGGCGGAGTAGCAGCGGGCGGTTGTTACCGGCGTTCAGTTCGAGGAACTCAGTGATGAGATCCAGGAACGAACCCATGTTCTTGCTCATGCTGCCATTGAAAACAAATGCCTGACGATGCAGGACGAAGGTTGGGGTATCCATGGTAGTTTCCTTTCATACGTTGACATGATTAGAAAAATGAAGACGTCCTCTTGCGATTAGTCTTATTTGCAGGCAAGTACAAGCAACCGCAACTTTCGCTGCTGCTAGCCCTTACTCGCCGAAGCGCCTGATGATGAAGGCGCCGACCGGGTCGTAGACCGTGGTGTGCGAGCGCCCGAAGCCAAGCTTGGCGCGAGGCTCGAAGCGACCGTCGTAGATCTCTTCGCCGGGGCGCGGGTCGTCCACGAGCACGTAGCCCATGGGCGCGTCTTCGGCACTGCCGACGACATCGTAGGCGACGCTGCGGTCTTGCACCGGGCGCCGGACGATGTAGCCCTGCAGAGGCCCGTTGCCGTCGCAGGCACCGGTGCCGCAGTCGCACGAATCGTGAGCGTCGGTCCAGCCCTTGTCGGCGTCGAAGGTTGCCACCACCACCAAAGGCCCGCGCTCGGAGAGCACGGCCACTTGGGCGTAGTCATACTTGGCAGTACCGCCCTTGGTGGCAATCAGCTCGCTGTTGAGCTGATGTAACTTGATCTTGGCGGCTTGCACCGACTGACAAGGGCCGATGTAGTTGTCCATGCCACCCTTGGCCTGCGCCAGGGGTTGAGCATATTGACGATGAGCGAACAGATGAAACCTGTTGGTCATGCGATTTCCTTTATTTCATTGAAGGTGAAAGGGGGTCTGCCGCCCCTTTTGAGTTGAGCTGCAGACCCCCCAGAAATTGCTGGCTAAAGGCTAGCTCGTAGACCAGCTAGGCCTTAAACCAGTTAGGCATAGGCTAGTGCGCCGTTAGACCAGCAGGCCGCGGGCCGCCATGACCTTGAGCAGGCTGTCCGGGTCGGTCAGCTGCACGATGGACACCAGCGACTTGTCGACACCAGCGAGAATCGCCTGGCAGCCAGCGACGATGTCGTCACAGGGCTTGGTGTCCTTGTTGGCCTTGACCAGCTTGGCGCGCTTTTCGGCGCAGGTGTCGCTCCAGTCGCCGTCGCGGAAGGCCTTGATGAAGGCGTCGGTCTCGCGCAGGGAGCCTTCCACCGCAATCACCGGAATGCCACGGCTGAGGGCGCCGTAGATTTCGTCGCGGGTGATGTCGCCACCGTTGAGGGTGATCACGGCCGTCTGGAAGCCAGCTTCCTTGAGGTCGGCCATAAAGTCGAAGTAGACGGGAACGTCGCCGTCCCAGTCCATCAGCTGCGAGGCGCTCTTCTGCATCACGGCAGCGGCGTCCTGGCGGTAGTCGATGCGGGTGCTCACCGTGTCACCGACGACCAGGCCACCGTGCTTGCGCTCGAGGGCCATATCGGCGGTACGGGGAGTGGTCGACATGGCCACGACACCGTAAGCGGCGCGCAGCACAGCCGGCACGTTGGTGACCATGTCGTCGGACAGGTCGCCGTCTTCGTTGGCGTTGGCCGTGCCGCCCGAGAACACCACGCCCTTGTACTGGCGGGTGATGGCACCGGCGACGTCCTTCTCGGCAAAGCCGCCCAAGAAGAAGGGCATCATCGCGGCACTGGCTTGCGGGGTGAAGCCCTTGCAGCCACCGGCGACGCGGATGATCGCTTGCTGACGGGCCGAGGTGGCGAACAGCTTGAACGCCGGGGGCAAGCCTTCGCCGGGAGTGGCGACGACGAGGAAGCAGCCGCGGGCGTCGGTGTGGGGAGCCGGGCTGGTTTGGGGGGCGGTGGTTTGTGCTGCGGTCGATTGAGTGGTCATTTGTTTTCCAGTAAAGATTGGTTTAGATTTGCTGATTACTCAGCAGAGTTTGGCACTGAAGCTTGAGGCGTAACGATTGCCCCTAGCTCCAGAAGTTTGGCGCGCATGCTTTCGACGGTGTTCTCGCAAACATGCACATGCGGATGCTCATCAAGAAAGTTTTGGTCGCAAGCGAATTCACCGGCGGTGCCACCACTATCTTTGACAAGCAAGACGCGATAAAACGGGTCTTTGCGACCCAACTGCGCCCAGGCAGAAATCTCGCGGGCGGTTACACCTCCACCGTTGTAAGCGATCAGCAGACCGGGCCAGTTGTTCTTGGCCGGGGCTTCGCAAATGTCGATACAACGTTGATACTCAGAGTCCCAATTCGCCAGTTTGTCGACTGTCGGTTGGAGCAAGAGCACGCTGTGCTGCACCGGGTGGATGATGGTCACGTATGGATCGGCCTCGCTGTGCGAGACAATCGTGCCGTGAGGTGTCGTGCGCAAGTGACCAGCTTTGGCCACTACACCAAGGATGCGCGCATCGGGACAACGCGCAGAGAGCGCGGGGAACACTTCGGTGATGCCTAGGTAGATCTGGGAAGGATCAGCTTTGCCAATCATTCTTGTTCCACCAAAGAGACAGAAACCTTCGAACTTGGCACGGCGGGTGTCATCGAGAGGTGCACTTTCGGGCACATCCAAATCACCGCCAAGAGCCAGTTTGAGGTTCTCGAGCCCAAAGTAATACTCGGGTTTCATGTTGCCACAACCTCCGGTACCGCGCAGCACAAAGTGCCGAACGTTGCGGAAGAAATTGGCCAGGAACTTCTCGCAAGACTGTCCTTCAGATTGAACAAAGAGAGTTGGCGATGATTCTAGCCAGCTCGCCGAAGTTGTTGATGTAGCAGCTTTTGCTGTGCTTTCGTCAGTCGCCATTTCGCCCTCCTTTCTTTGATTGTGTTGTTAAAAAAAATAGAGAAGCGCACAACCCATAAAGGGCGCGCGCAGAGATACTGCATTTCATATGCGCGTCCTAAAACAAGTTGTGAGCAACAAGCAAAAACACAAACACCACATTACTCTTTCATGCTCTTTCGAGTTTCATGCGCGTGCTCGAAGAATCAACCTTGCGGGAGAGTCTTAAGTATCGAGCGCGTGTGGAGCTTTGTTTTCTGGTGAAAGTTAGTTTGTTTGTAGAAGAAGAGAGATATAAAAGAACACTACCTACACGCGCCCATGCAGAACAAGTATTTCTGGGCCTTTGAGAAAGCCTTTATCTAGACCTTTGGGAAGTCAGTGGGGTACTCACCACAGCAGACTTCTAGCAACCGTAACGTCAGCTCGCGCTAACAAAAAATCGGCCAAAATGAAGGGATTTCTATTTTTGCCATGGATCGCACAAAAAGCCTGTTCGCACAGCTGGCGATGTCTCCTAAAACAAGCGCCCATCGTATTGTTAAGGGTTGTAAAGCGAGCGTGCTATACAAAACTTTGGATGTGCCAGATCAGGCACTTCTGATAGCTCTTTCTTATCACCCCCTTTAACTCTCTTTGGATAAACAGCTCACAGAACAAGCAGCAATTCTTCATCGCGCAACCTGCTAACACGACTTTAAGGTCGTAGGGAGAGCAGCATGTCTTTAACTAAGAAACTAATCTGGCTCGGAGAAGAACCGTTACCTCCAGCAGAACCCCGCTTTCTCAGCTACTTTCAGTGGCGCTACAAACGTTTTCGCCCCTTCACCTTGCCAGTGCGAAGACTGAATATGACCTCGATGGCGAAAGCCGAAACTGTCGAGGCCATGCGCCAACTCGTCAACAATCTACCACCATATCCGCGCCGAGTCATGGCTCACTATGGTGTCGCCGTCTTGCCTGTGCACGATCTCTGGGACGACACTCACTACATGCTCGGTTGGGGCGGTGGCAGAGGTCATGATCGCAAGGACGGCTACGACTACATTGGTGGCATCTGCACTAGTGACGGCCATCTCGCTGTCGTTGCTGAAACAGTGCGGGTTCGCGATCGTGGCTGGATGGCACAAGAGAACGTCGAAGGTATCATCTGGCATGAACTCGGTCACTCCTTCGATCGCGCCCTAGCTGCCTGGCTTGGCCTTGATCTTGAGGTGTTCAGCCTCACACCCGAATTTCGCCAAGCCTGGCTGGAAGACACAAGCGTCTTCGTCGGCTCCTATCGGTCGCAATTTTCTTACTATCTTCAGCCTGACGGCGCCGGTGAATCAGAGGCGTTCGCCGAATGTTTCGCTGTCACTCAAGGAAAGGGAGGACTTGCATCTAACAGCAAAGACTTCCCTGAACATTTTCCCCGCTGCCTGGCCATTGTCCGCGCCTTCGTCGACAAAGCTTAGAAGCACCGCAGAAGAATCTGCAGCTTCGCACCACAACCTAGACCTGCCACTTAGGCCTGCTACTTAGGCCTGCCAACTTGATGCCTAGCATCTCCTCATCTTCTCTCTCGTCCGATTAACCTTTTTCCTAAGGAGAAAGCCATGTTCAAGCGCCTCGTCGCCTTCATGTCTGGGCTCTGCAAGAGCCCCATCTTCCGCCGTTCGATGACGCAGTTCGCGGTACTCGCAATCGTCACCGGCATTTTCGCCTATCTCACCCTCAACCACGACAACAACATTGCGCGTACCTCCACGCTGGTGGTGCCTGCGCAATACGCCAGCCTGACCAATCTCTCAGCGGTCGACCTTGAGCAGCAGCTGCGCAACAAGGCCAACACCGTCGAAGGCCTGATTCTGATCAAAGGCACCAAGAGCATCGTCGTGCTTGGCAAAGGCTTCGACCGCGACAGCCTGGTCTTGCAAGCCGACATCGAGGTGATGCAAGGTCTGGCCAAGGCCGCCAATCTGCCAGTCACCAGCGAAGACGCTGGGGTCCTCCGCGAGTTGGCTGGTTTCATCATCTCCGGCTGGTGGATCTTCGCCATTCTCCTGATCTACTGGTTCTGCCGCTTTCTCTTCAAGAGCCGCAAAAGCGAAGACGTACCCAGCCGCTTCATGGTGGCCTGGACCGGCTACCAGGAAGGGCTCAAGGCTGTCGTCGCCAAGTCGAAGATGCGCCGCTGGCGTTTCTATGCCGTGATCTCGGTGATCCTGGCGCTGGCACTGACGGCTATCGGCATACTGCGCCCCTTCAACGACAAAGACATGGCAATACTGCCGTCAGACTTTGCGGCAGCCGTGCGCGCCCAGCCCTATCAAGTTGAGCGCCACCTCAAGGGTCACGCCAACGAGTTCAGCCGCGTGGCCTTTGCCCCGGCCATGAATGCCGCCTACGTGGTCATCAACACTCCCCTGGCACCGGCAGCGAAGGTCGCCCCCATCGCTGAGACGACAGTGACAGTTGAGAGCGGCGAGATAGCCGTCACCGAGCCGGCACCTGCACCAGTGGCAGCACCAGCGCGCGCTGGTTTCACCTCGATCGCTCGCACTGTCATCTACCCCAAGACCCCAGATGGCGTCAAGGCGTTTCGCGCTTTCGCCGACAGCGTCAGAGCCGCAGGCATCGACAACAAAGAAGCCGACCGCGCCGTCTCCACCGACTTCTGGGAAACCATCACTCCGCTCGGTCGCACTCTGGCAATTTCTGTGGGCGTGCTGCTTCTCCTCTCTATCTGCGTCACTGTCTCGGCCTCTCTCGATTCTGACAAAGACGACGACGAAAAGACCCTGGCCCTGGCAGGAGCAACAGGCACCGGCCCTGGTGCTGGCAACACCACCCCAGAGTCGCGCAAGGCCTTCGCCGATGTTGCCGGTTGCGATGAAGCCATCGATGCCTGCAAACTGGTGGTGAAGAAACTGCGCTTCCCCATGATCTACAAGGTCTTTGGCGCACCAGTGCCCAAGGGCATTATCTTCTACGGCGCACCGGGATGCGGCAAAACGCTGTTGGCGCGAGCCATGGCTGGCGAGACGGGCGGCGGCTTCATTGCTGTTTCTGGTTCGCAGTTCGTCAAGATGTACGTCGGTGTTGGCGCCAACGCCGTGCGCGAAAAGTTCCAAGAGGCTCGCGACCTGGCGAAGAAGACCGGCAAACCGACCTTCCTCTTCATCGACGAATTCGACGCTATCGGCAAGAAGCGCGGACAAGGCGACGGCGGCGGCGACAAAGAGTATGAGCAGACCCTGAACGAACTGCTTGTGCAGATGGACGGCTTTGCCAACGACGGCAAAGTGATCGTCATTGCTGCCACCAACCGCCTGGACGTACTCGACGAAGCGATTCTGCGCGCTGGTCGTTTCGACATCAAAATCGAAATCAAAAAGCCAGACCGCAAAGGGCGCTCGGAGATCTTCCAAGTCTACCTGCGCAACCGCAGTCTGACCAAGCCCGATGTCAGCCCACGCGAACAACTGCAAGTTTTGCAGAAAGTTCTCAACGACTGCGCCACGCGCTCGCGTGATTTCAGCGGTGCCGACATCGAACTCACCGTCAAGGAAGCTTCGACCATCGCCGCTGAGCGTCACTACGAAGAAATGAAGGACATGAGCGAAGAGGAGATGAAGGCACGCGCCATCCTGCTGCCCTCCGATTTGCAGGAAGCCATCGACCTGGTTTCTTATGGTCGCACGCTGAAGAGCCGCACCCGCTCGGCCGCAGAGCGCAAAGCCACGGCCATCCACGAGATTGGTCATGCTGCCATCCCCACCCTGCTCAAGGGTGACCCGGTTACTCGCATCACCATCGTCATGACCGACAAGTCGCTCGGCCTCATGGAAAGCGGCTCAGAAGAAGACCGCTATGGCTGGGACAAGAAAGAGTTCATCCTGCGCATCAAGACGATGCTGGCCGGTCGAGCTGCCGAAGAGCGCATCGGCGGCTCGTGCTCGACTGGTGCGTCCAATGACTTCGAACGGGCCAGCATGCTTGCCCGCCAGATGGTCGGCAGCTACGGCATGTCGGAAGAGTTCGGAGTGCGCACCATTCCCCTCGACCGCAACGCCTTGCCAGTTGGTCAGATCGGCAACGCCCTGATGGAGACCTTCACTACGGCCTGGTCGCGCATCGTCGACGAATGCCAGAAAGAAGTCTGCCAGCTGATCGACGACAACAAAGAACGAATCATCCGCAGCGCCAACGTGCTCTTCGACGAAGAAGTCTTGAGCGGCGAGCGCTTCAGAGAGGTTTGGAATGCTCCGCTTGAGAGCGCGGACATTGCGGTGCAGCCAGTCGATATCGTGCTGGAAGGAAATGCATGACTCTCATCGCCGACCTCATTACCCGACTGACTACGCTGACCACCGGTTGGCGCAAGTCTACAGCCTTGGGAGAACTGGTTGGCTGCCACTCGGCAGTTGACCAAGCCATAGATCATACGCTTGAACAGGCCAGCAAAATCGCCTCAGCCTTCAAGCGTCACGAGCCCAGTCATGAAGACAAAAATTGGGAAGGGCAGCCCCTTGCAGCTGTGCTTCCTAAGGGTCTCGTCATCTACGGTCAAGGTTGCGGTTGCGGTGGTCTTGCTCGGGCCATCGCCAAAGAAATCAATGCCCACTTCATCGTTGGCATTACCTGCGAGCCATCGGGCAGAGCAAGAGGGAAAGAATCGGTCGCTCACTACTTCAACCAGGCAAAGGAATTTGCCCAGGTAGCAGCTGGTGGGCGACCGGTACTGCTCTACCTCGGTGGGGCGAATTTCTTGACGAGCGTTGCCGCCGAACAAGAACAGGAACAAGCACTAGAAGCTCAGGCCACTTCAGCCGAAATCGCAAGGCAGATCGAAAATCTGTCAACGAACAGCAATGTACTGGTGATGATCGAAGCTCACACGCTCAGTCAGATCGACTCTGCGCTGCTAGCAGACGGCCGCTTCGATGTCCAAATCGAAGTAGAAAAGCCCGACTACAAAGGACGGCTCGCCATCTTTCAGCACCACACAGAAAGCTACCACGACCTGCCCAAGACAGCAGGGAAATCGCAAAAACAAAAGCAGCAGCAAAGTGTTCAAATTCTCGTGTCCCTCGATGGCGCATGGGAAGAAGAACGCCAAGCTGAGCTAGATCAGATTTGCCAGAATTGTGCGGTTCTAGCAAACGGGCTCTACGCAGACCAGATCTACCGCGCACTGTTTCAGCTGCGAGCGCAAGCTGCCATCAAAGGCAGTGTCACAGCAGAAGAGTTGTACCAAGCCATCGAAACTCAACAAGGAAAACCATGACCTACCCCCAATTCTTAGTGCAAAACTGCGAGGAGTACAAAGACGCCTACGAGGCAGCCTACGGGCCGATCTACAAGGCGGCGATGGCGCTGGCGCCGACGACCACACTCGACCGCGGCAAGGATGCCATCGTCTGCAATAAGGCCCTGCGCCAAGCAGTGATCGCGGCAATCACCGCCGCTTCTCCGCAGAACATGGGCAAGAAAGGCTGGTTTGCTGCCAATCGCGCCCATGAAGACGCCATGCTCGAAGCCACCGAGGATGCCTTTGCCGACTACGAGATCGCCAGTGATGACTCACTGCGGGCTACCCTTCGTCGCCAGCAGCACAGCGTCATTAAGTGAAGTGACGTGAACTAAAAGCAGCATTTATCAATTCGCACCGCCACCGCTGGCGGTGCACTCTCTTCGAGGATCAACCATCATGAACCAAAATCTCGCAACAAAATTGGCCACTCTCACCAGCTTGCTGGCCAACACCCAACAGCGCGCCATCGAAGTGCAGACTGCCTGTCAGTCGCAGTCCTTCCCACCCATCGACACGGCCATCCGCATCAGCGCCGGCATGATGGCCAGCGACGTGCTCGACACCCTTTCGGGCATCGAAAACAGCCTCACCCAGGTGAGCAATGTTTTCGCTCGCAAAGGCCTGCTGCACACCATGCAGAAGACCTATCCAGCAAGTGATGCCGATGACCTGATCGCAGCTGTGTTGGCCACTCACGAGCAGGCGTTGCACAGCCGCTGCGCAACCCTCAACCGCGCCGTTGGCATGGTCGAGGGCACCATCGGTCTCTGGGGTCAGCCCATCCACCGCGGCCCGCTCTGGGACAAGTAAGACCAGAACAAGCGCTAGCTCTGCTGGCAACTAAATCAATAACAGCAGCTGCGCATGCAGCTGCACAGAGAAAGGAAACCTTGTATGGACTTTATCGCACAGCCTTTTCAACAGTACCCCGTGTTCTCGGCTCTAGCCAGTGTGCTGGTGGTGGCAACTCTACTCTCGATCGGCTCGCGCTATCTGGGCAAGATCACACTGAGTGACCTGACCGTTGGCCCCAAGCAGCTGCTCAAAGATGCCGCTGTCACCTCGGCCCTCTACGCCGCGCTGGTCACCGCCGTGGCTGGTCTCGTTACCGCTGCAGTTTCGTCTGTCAGTTTGGCACTCCCCCTGGCAGCAGTGGCCGGTATGGTCGCTTTCATTAACGCTCTCAGCCCAGCCTTTGCCATGCAGCAAGACGGCTCAGGCAAGGCTGAAGTAGTGCGGCGCAAAGACCAAGGAAAAGAGATGGCGGCCCGCTGTCTGACTCTCTTTCAAAGCATCGACAGACGGGGCAAAGGTCTACTGAACGAAGACGACCTCAACGCCGCCATCGCCCGCACTGACCTGGCTGTCGCCGACAAAGAAGCGCTCGTCTATGTGCGCGATCATGCCGAACACATTGGCACGACCGTAGAACGCACTGTCACTAGCTACCGCGTGGTACCCGGTGGCATGGGCAGCGGAATTGCCGTTGTAGTACCGCAGACGATCAAGCACTACGCCGTCAGCGCAGACGATCTCAACACCTACCCCTCGCGCCTGGAGCTGCTCTACCAGCTCTGGGATTAGCGCTTCTTCAAGGCCCTGGGCCGAGCTGAAGCATAACCCAAAGGCACTGCATGCAGTGCCTCATTTAGCCACATGCTAAAGGAATCTATCATGTTCAACCCCTTCATGCTTTCTCTGATGATTTTCAACTATCAAATGAAACTGGCGCAGGACATGCTTCTTGCCGGCAGCGGCTACGCTCGGCCAGCGCGCGTCAAGCTCACCCTCGTGGCAGTCAACCGCTGGCGGCTGCCCCAGCGTTCTCGCGCGGTTCTCAGCCTGGTGCAATAAGCAACCGACAAGAAAGAAGGACAAAGCCTATGTTTTCATTTCTCGAACGCTTCCTAAAAGGGAGCACAGGCAATAAGGTAGCGCCTGCTCCCATCA
>Ga0172380_10001220_pt1 | contig 45089 bp, 29 predicted proteins | sample Leawe162metaG_FD_119747 | JGI IMG/M metagenome (GOLD analysis project Ga0172380, IMG submission 119747) | Leachate microbial communities from a municipal landfill in Southern Ontario, Canada - Leachate well 162 metaG | ecosystem: Engineered > Solid waste > Landfill > Unclassified | place...
CCAATGCTGGAGCATGAAAAAACTAAAAACAAAAAAACCTCTAAGAAGTAAATTGCACAGTAAGATTTTCCATGACGCAACGCTTGATCTAAAGTCAGCTTTTTAATTGACGCAATACGGAATCGCATTGACATCAAAAACCTGAGCTTTCGCTTCACATTAAAACAGCAAAGGCAAGTATGGAAGTGCTATTTTCAGTCTTGGCTCTTAATCCACTTGCTGATGTCGTTTATTACTTCGGCTGAAACATTCTGCGGCTGGTCATAATCACTAGCCGTCGAAAAATCTCCCGCTTTGACAAACCCATGATTGAGGCCGTTATAGACCTTAAATGTGGTATTGCCCTTGTCGTTGAGAGCATTCCACCAGTTTTGAAAATCGACCATAGTAATTTGATAGTCTTTACCACCCTGTAAAACTAAAATTGGTTTCTTGATCTCTTTGGCCGCTTCGGCTGGTTTGTAGTCGCGTAAATCAAGCCAATATGAGGCTGGTAGGCCAAGGGGCAATTTTGTTGAAGGGGTGTTCAGGCTTAAGTTTGGATCTTTTGCCGCTTTTATTTTTTCTCTTAGGTTTGCTAGTTCTTTTTGTCCAGCAGCACTGATTGGCTTTTTGCCATCTTTGCCTGATGTAGAAATATCTGATGTAGAAATGTCTGAGGTAGAAATATCTGAGGTGGAAAGCAAATACTCAGTTTGTTCTAAAAGCATGTCTTCAAGAGGCCTAGTAGGCCCAGCCATGATGATAAAGCCAGAGGCCGTATCATCAGCTTTTGCCAGACGAGGAACGACCATGGCCCCTAAGCTATGACCCAAAATGAATATATGATTCTTTTCAATGCGTTTGTCGTTAGCGAGAAGTGACACTGCCAGCAGTGCGTCATCGGTGGTTTCTTCTTTTACTGTAATCTTGTCGATTAGCCCTGCCGCCACCATTGCTTGGCCGTGTTGGTGGGTGCGTTTATCGTAGCGCAGCACGGCAATTTCTTTAGAAGCAAGACCCCAGGCGATGTCGCGAAAAACTTTTACGGCCCCAATGGTCTCGTCGCTGTCGCAAGGGCCAGAGCCGTGCACTAAAACAACCGCTGGGTATGGTCCTGGGCCGTTAGGAAGAGAGAGTGTGCCGTCTAACTGGTAAGTATTAGAACTTGTATTAGAACTAGTATTGGAACTGGCATTAGAACTAGTATTAGTATTAGGTCTGGTTCCAGACCCGATTTTAACTGGGATTTCTTGAAATTTTTCTTTGTTTGCATAGGCCGGCTCAGTTGATTTGAGCTGATGCGGCTTGATAAAAAAGCCGCTAATCTTGGCGTCTTTTATGGCAATTTGTAGATCAAGTGTGGCCCTTTCAAACTCGGCAGCTACAATAGTTTTCTTGAAGGCGCCAATGGCTTCGGCGGCACTGGGGCGTAGGGCCTTGAGTGGTCCTAGTTGGGCAATTAAGCTTTGCCAAGTCATAGTTAATTGCTTGAGCGGTAGTGCCGCTTGCATGGTCGGGTCCATAATTTTATGGGCTTGGCTGAATTGGCCTTTGCTTAAGAGAGTGGCAAAGTAAAGAGCTTGGTCACAATTGGCAGACTTTTCATTTTGCCAAGCCACTTTTGCCCCCTCGGCGGCCGCTGCCGCCAGACTTGATGACTCTTGCCAAATGTCAGTAGCGAACAAGCCGTTTGAAAGGGCAATGACGCCAGCTATAATCGCCGTATTCGTTCGTATTTTCGGCAAAGGCATAACGTTTACTCTGGTGTAACCAAAAAACAAAAAATAGTTGGCAAAGCTTATCAGATATTTCGGCAGTATAAAGACGAGGATTCTTTGTGTTTGGGGCTACTAAAATTCATCACGTTGCCATAATCTGCTCAGACTATGCCAAGTCAAAGCATTTTTACACTGAGATACTGGGTTTCGAAATTGTCGAAGAAACTTATCGCCAAGCACGCGGTTCTTATAAGCTCGATTTGCGTGTGGGCCCTAATCAGATAGAATTATTTTCCTTTCCTGACACACCGGCTCGGGTTAGTAATCCAGAGGCTTGCGGCTTGCGCCATCTTGCTTTTGAAGTTGAAGATGTATCGGCTGTGTTGAGCTATTTGCGTGGTCTTGATGTCGAAGCTGAGGATATTCGCATTGATGAAATTACAGGCAAGCAGTTTACTTTTTTCCGTGACCCCGATAACCTGCCTCTTGAGGTATATCAACGCTAGAGGCGTTAAAATTATTACCCTTATTCTGAATTGAGGAAAACAATGTTTTGTGTGCTCTACGAACTTAAAGTAAAGCCTGGTCAAGAAGAGCCATTTCGAGCTGCTTGGCGCACTGTGACTGAAAACATGGTGCAAGATTACGGCTCTCTGGGGGCCAGGCTGCATTCTACCGATGATGGCGTCTGGATTGCCTACGCCCAGTGGCCCGACAAAGAAAGTTGGCAGAATGGCCACATCATCATCGAAGAAGAGTCGAAGCAAATGCATGTGGAAGAATATTTGGATGAGATACCGCGGGTGATTCTCAAAATGACTGTGGTTGATGATTTGTTGGCTGCTCTACCTGATTCGTTTGGGCTCTTCTAGCTCTGATGAAGAAGCCCGCTCGCTGGGAAGTGGCGTTGATGATTGTGGCCTTCGTCGCCACAGTGGCAGCTTTGGGCTGGCGGTACAGTCAAGCTGAGCGTGACAGCTTGCACCACTCAGAAGCAATGGAGCGCATTGAAGACATGCGCCTTGGGGTGGCCGCCGCAGTGCCTGTGGCCAAGTGGTTAAATGCTCATTTGGATAGCCATAATCTGGCTATTCTAGATTTGATGTATGGGCAGGCAAAAGCACAGAAAAACGCGACACTTCTATTAGAGCAAGACTGGCAGCCGCTTGACTCTGCAAAGGTTGTTGAGGCTTTGGCTTGCTGCGACTACCTCGAAGTTAGAAAGAGACTGATTGATCTTCTAGAGCGGCAAACAGGGCAGAAATTTGCTGATGATTTAAATGGCTGGGAAAGTTGGATAACTAAGCAGAAGATTGTACCTAGCAAAGCCGAAGCCGCTTCTTATCTTAGTTTTAAAGCCTTGCTCTATCATCATCTTGACCCCAGGCTTGTCCATCATTTTGCCCTAGGAAAATTAAGCACTGTGGCTCCGCATGAAATATACTGGGCTGGCCCTAAGTATTACTCCGCCCCGTTGCGCCAGCCTCAGTTGCTCAGCGCTGCTCAAGCTAGTTATCTAGTACCTAATGATTTAGTCTTTGGCGTCGTTGATAAAAGTGGTGCGGCGATTGCCTTTCCTTTGCGCATTGTTGCTTGGCACAATATTGTAGATACCAAGCTTGGTAGCTCGGATGTCACGGCATTCTATGACGAACAGAATAAGTCTCTGGTGGCTTATGAGAGATCTGGCCAAGGTTTGAGTTGTAAATTTAGTAGTAGCGCTTTTCTCTGCAGCGGCGAACATCTAATTTCAGATGAACAGACACATTCGCTCTGGTCGGCGCGTACTGGCAAACCGTTGGTTTATGATCTATCGCTTCAAGGCGCGCATTTGCGAGCACTACCCGTGGTAGCGACCTCTTGGGCGGCTTGGGTAAAAGAGCATCCGGCAACAACGGTACTACCAATTGAAACCGGCTTTGATCGAGATTATCGGTCGCGGTAGATTCATATCCACTACTTTCACCTTAATGGGGGAACTCCCTCCCCGTAGCCAATATGCACTATTGCAAAGGCTTTCGGGGAGTATGATAATGCGTTAACAAAATTTGCCAAATCGCGCTCATCTGCTACCTATGCAGATCTCAATGAGTAGCTTTGCGCTGTCTTATTCATTTGGTTTCGCATCTTTTGCTGCGGCATCATTTTGCTGTCGCTCTTTCTTTTCTTTGCTGAGGTATTCACCGTGAACACTATTGAACAACCCACGCCAGATCTGGCTTCCGAGCAAGAACTAAATCAAGAACTTCCAGATCTTCAGTTGTTTGCTGAGCCCAAGATCAATGGCTTCGATAATGGCACTCGACCAATTTTTAAAGAGCCGTCGCTCTATCTTTCAATCGCTATTGTTTTCATCGCTACATCTGTCTGTTTCAGCAAGACACCAACCTTGTTCTGTTTGTCTTTAGCCATAATGTCTGCTGTGGCAGTGCTTTTCCATTTTATGGCCGAACGATTTATCTTTAGGGCCAATAAAGAACATAAGATATTTGCCGCTCCGCTTGAAGGCGTTTTCGTCATCACTCTTGGAGCTATCCTGCCCGGTCTAAGTCTCTTAGCCTACGGAATCTATGCTCTTTCAACAGTTCAGCAACCAAATTTTGCTGAAGAGTGTGCCAAACTCGCCTTGCTACTAGTTGTTCCTTTTTTCAATTTCGTGGTTTGGTCTGCCGTGCGCAAAAGGTATCTTGTGCGGCCGCGTTTGATCGGCCTTATGAACGGTTTTGCCTTCGGCCTTTCAGCGGCTTGGTCGGCAATCTGGGCCAGTACCGTGCTTTTTGGGTTGAGCAATCCATCGTGCAAATTTGGCTGGATGTTACTGCTTTGCACCGCACCATTTTTACTTTTTGCGGCCTTTTGTCTTGGTTTAGACCTCTGGAACAAGACAGAAGCCAACATTCGTCGAGTGACTGCGACATTTTCTGTTTTGGGAGTCCTCTTGTCGTTCTTGTTTGTCTTCACTCCTCTGGCTCGGGCAAACTACGTGCAGTCCCTGGTCAATAACGCGCGTCAGGCTTCTCTTGAAGATCAGGGCAAGGCAATTTCAGCTTTGCGTTCGGTGGCAACAGACGAGGATTTGCGACCATCAAAATTTCCCCTTGGTGGCTTTGCCTTGGCTGAGTTGCTGATTCCCAATCGGGGATTTGAGTCTGGCTCTGAAGCTGATAAAGAACTGTATTTTAAAGTTACAGGCAAGTCATATTTTGCCTCGGTGCTCAAGGGTAAAAAGAGTCTCGTCGCCGAGCAAGAAATAGTCAGTCCCGTAGTTGGTGCCAAGATTCCTGGGCTCTCTTTGGCTAAGTCACAGATGGCAGGTAATATTGACGCTGCTACTTTGACTAGCTCGCTGGATTGGACACTGATCTTTCACAATTCTTCGCCGTCCATGCAAGAAGCGCGCTGTGAGATCGCCATTCCGAAACAGGCTGTGGTATCGCGAGTAACATTGTGGGTTGATGGAGTGCCTCGTGAAGGTGCTTTTGCTTCCTCGTCAAAAGGGCAGCAATCGGCTCAGTCTGGGGATGGTCAGATAATAGATCCACTGCTTGTCACTATGACTGCTCCAGACCGTGTTCTTCTCCAGTGCTACCCTGTGCCAGCTAGCAGTGGCGCATTAAAAGTTCGCCTTGGTTTTAAGGTGCCCCTTGAAACTGCTGACGGTAAGACCTGCTCTATGAAGCTACCGCAAATGGTGGCTACTAACTTCATTCAGTCGAGGCGACATCGTGTCAACTTTATCTCTCGCGACTTGCCGCAGCAAAGTCTGCCGGGCCTTGTGATCAAGAAGAACGCTGATGGCTATAGCCTCACTGGCATACTCAAGGCCCAGGATGTTAGCGCCGCAGCTGCCACTTTGGTTGTGCAGCGCACTGCACCTCTTGCCGAGATTGCCGCACTTGATTGGTACGCCAAAAAGCCACAATATATAATTCAAAGTTTGAAGGAAGTTGCAAGGCCAAGCGTTAAGCGTTTGTTTGTGGTTATTGATTCATCGGCTTCACTAAAGGGTGATGCGTTGCCAATTAAACATGCTTTGGCAAGCATTCCCTCGCGCCTCAAGCCAACTATTGTTTATGCCGGAAAGCAAGCTCAAGTGTTACTTAACTCCGATACTTTTGAGGGTGGTCAGGACAATTGGCCCACACTTAGAGAAACAATTGAGACAGCGGCCGAGCAACCTAGTAGCGCGGTGCTCTGGATTCATGGACCGCAACCAATTGCGCCTAGGCTAGCAGATTCAGCTGTGCTTGATTTGGTTCATCGTGTTTGTTTATATGATTTGCAAATTGAATCTGGACCAAACTCGATATTGCCTGCTCTACAGCTGGAAGATGCTTCTGGCCTGATTACTTATGAAGCTTTGGGCCGCAAAGATTCAGCGGGGAGTTCAGAAGAGAGTTCAGCGGCAGAGTTGAAGGCGATTTTGCCAGCCTTGGAGGGTGGCACAACTAGTGCGGGTGAGAAGCGATTGGTAGTTCAGAGATCATTGTCTATGAACCAGCCTTCTTGCCCAGTCATTTCTGATCGTATGGTTTCAGCGCAAGTGACCTGCCTTTGGGCGAGAGAAGAAGTGGCGAAGCTTATAGCTAGCGGTCAGCATCATGAGGCTTCTGTCTTAGGCTCATATTATCGGCTTGTCACTCCTGTTACCGGTGCTGTGGTCGTGGAAGACCCCCGCGAATACAAAGCCCGCGGCCTTAAGCCCGGTACCTACAAAGATGCCCTAGGCCGTGCCGCTTCTTTGGTTGCTCCACTTGCTGGTGGCTTAGTTGGTGCCCCTGTTGATCCTCGCTATGGCCAATCGAATGAGGTCGGTCAGCTTGCTGACTATGGCTACGATGCCGCTCGGGATGTTTCGCGGCTATTGACTCTGCTTTCGCTTTTGATCTCAATAGTTGTTGCCATTGCTTATCTGCGGGGCAGAAAAGCGAAGTCTTGGGCTGTTTATGCAAAAGCCGTGGGAATTGTTTTCGCTGCACCGATTGTGGTGCATTTAATTGGAACATTCATGATCAATAGCTGTGGCGGCCTCGGAGGTGGGCTTTAGCGACTACTTTCTTTCGTTATTGCTTCTCTGCTAAATGCTCTTGTGTCTCTGCCAGTGCCTTGTTTACCTCAGCCTCTAAGCGAGCGAGTAGCTCCTCGCACTGTGGTAAATCTGACATAACCGCTGCTGCTTCTAATTCTTGCAGTGTGCTGGCCAATTTTGGTGCGCAGATTGTACCGCAGGCACCCTTAAAAGAGTGAGCGACTGAGCGTACTGAGGCTAAGTCTGTTTTGCCTAAGTGCTTTTGAATCGATTCTACTTCGCTCGCTGCGCTATCAGCAAACATTGAGAGTAGTTGCTTGTAGTTCTTTTCGCTAAAACGAGAAGCGAGAATATTGATGTCAATAAAGGGCTCAAGTGCCACGGTTTTATATTGTCCTGTTTCTATTCGCTGCGTTAAGGTGCTAATTTTCTCGAGATCTTTCGACCAACTTCGTAGTATCTTTTCCAGTTCTGCTGGCTCTATTGGCTTTGCTATGTAGTCATCCATACCTGCTGCTAGGCAATCTTCTCGACTACCTTCAAGGGCATTGGCAGTCATAGCAATTATGGGAATATGCGTTTCTCTCTGCTCTTGTAGCTTTTTGATAATGCGGGCAGCGGCATAGCCATCTAGTTCTGGCATCTGACAATCGAGAAAGACAATGTCGAATTTTCCACTGTCGAAAGTGGCTACTGCCTCCATTCCATTTTCAACTACTTCTACTTCTAAGTTTAACCCTTGCAATAGAAGCTTGGCTACTTGCTGGTTTAGTTTGTTGTCATCAGCTACCAAGGCTCTTATTTTTCGCGTGCTAAAATTCCTTTGATTTGGTGATTTGTCTGGCTGCGGTTCTGCTCCTGCTATTTGGTGCGGATTGGGGGCGCTTAAATAGTATTTTAGAGCGTTGCGCCTCACTGGTCTAGTTAGGGTCTTGGCTACACCTTTGGGCAAGAGCGCTTCGGTCTCAACTCTAAGATCTTTTGTTGTTAGTAAAATTATTCGTTGAGAGTCTGTGTCTTTACCGTAGAATTGGCGCTCATATAGATCAAGCGCTAGTTGACTATGGCGCGCGCCATCAACAACTACTGTGACTGTGCCGCCGCCCTTTTGCGATTTTTCTATACACGTAATTGTTTCTGAAACGGTGCTGCATGATGCAGTATCTAGTTCGAAGCTTCTGCAATAGTCGGCAATGCACTCCTTTAGTCGTTGGTCGTCGTCTAAAACTATGACGGTTGAGCGACTGGCATTGAGCTGAAAACTGTTTGTGATTGGGCCTGCAGCTCTGCGATTTGCTGACTGCAACGTGATAGTGAAGCTGAATGTTGAACCGGCGTTGACCGTGCTGACCACGTTTATGTTGCCACCAAGCAGTTCAATTAATCGTTTGGAAATGCTTAGGCCAAGACCGGTGCCTCCGTATCTGCGGCTGATTGAACCGTCAACTTGCACGAATGGTTCAAATAGGCGCTCTAGGCTAGCCTGCGGAATGCCGATGCCTGTATCGATGACAGAGAAGCAAATCGTTGCTTTGTCTTCGACGTGCTTGAGAAGGTCTGCTCGAATAGTGACGCTGCCTTTGTTTGTAAATTTGAGGGCATTGCCGCCGAGGTTGAGAAGAATTTGTCTAAGTCTTAGTGGATCTCCAGTTACTAGTGCTGGAATGCCCGGGTCGATAAATGTCGAAAGTAAAAGATTCTTGCTATCGGCTTGGGATGAGAGAATTTCGCCCACTCCCTCAATTAGGCTAGTGAGGTCAAATTCACAGTTTGAAATTTCAAGGCGGCCGGCTTCGATTTTGGAAAAATCTAGAATATCGTTCAATATGCTCAATAGCGATTTTCCAGCTTCTTTGAGTAGCAGCGCATATTCACGTGCAGATGGGCTAAGCTCAGTGCGTAAGAGTATTTCTACCATGCCAAGAATGCCGTTCATCGGTGTGCGAATCTCGTGGCTCATGTTAGCGACAAATTCTGATTTCAGTTTTGAAACTGCCTGGGCTTGATCTCTGGCCTGAGTCAATTCTTCGATCAGGCTTTGGTGGCCTTCGCTGTTATGGCAGGCCGCACTGTTAGAATCGTTTCGCTGACTGTGCTCTTCTTCTGCCAAGACAATCAATTGTGCGAAGGCTCTTTGTGCTTCAATTTGTTTTTGTGGGTCGTCGATCTGGTTCAATACTGCCCAGATTGGCCCGCTGACTAAGGTTTGTAGCTTTTCTTGAAAATTGTCCATGAACCTTTTACCGCTATGGTCTAGCTCATACTCTAATTCACTCGGCGACTATTGAGTTTGTTGCGATTGTCGATACTTTGTTCAAGGCCTCAAGCATTTCTTCGGCGCTTTGGTAGCGATCATCGGGATTCTTATTGAGTGCCTTGAATATCGTTTCTACTAGTTCTTTGGGGTGGTTGACACCGGGTTGGAAGAATGGCAAGCGCGAAGGCGCTTCGTGGAGGTGGAGTCGAACCATGTCATAGAAGCTGTCGCCGTCAAATGTCGGTTTGCCGGTAAAACTTTCGTACATGACACAGCCAAGAGCATAGATGTCGCTTCTAGCATCTAGTTCTTTTCCTGTGCATTGTTCTGGGCTCATATAGCGAGGAGTGCCAACCACTTCGCCCGTGTTGGTTAACTTTAAGCGTTCCTTTTCGGCGCTGTGATTTTTAGCAATACCAAAGTCGACAATTTTTACCTGCGGTATATGGTCTTGTGAAATAATAAGGTTGCTTGGTTTTATGTCTCTATGTACAATTCCTGACTTGTGTACAATGCTTAAGCCGCTCAGCACTTGCTTAAAGATACCGATGCCAATTTTAGCACTGAGAATACCGTTGGCTATTAGATAGCTTTCTAGGCTCTGGCCGGAGTGAAAGTCCATGATCAAATATGGCTCGTTATTGGCTGTCACGCCAAAGTCAAAGACTGAAACTAGATTGGGGTGTGATAACTGGCTTAAGGTCTGAGCTTCGCTTTGAAATCTAGCTACTACCTTTTTGTCGCCTGAATGCTCAGGATTGAGCATTTTGATAGCTACATGGCGATTCATTAGCACGTGTTTGCCTTTGTATACGATGCCCATGCCGCCGCGACCAAGCACACCCTCGATTTCGTAGCGGTCGCCAAATGGGGTATTTCCGCCCTGGTAAACTTTAAGGCTGGGATCTTCTTTGGCTCCGCCCGTGCCATTGCTTGTAGTCGTATCGCCTGTCGCGTTTAGGTCTTGCTTCCCGGCTTTTAATAGTAGATCAAGGGTTCCTTGTACAAGATTACCTACATTGTCTAGAGAAGAGCCGGTTTGCTTAGCAATGGTTTCAAGGCTAGAACCAGAACTTAGCATCTGCAAAATCGACACCTGCTCTTCGGATAGGGCTGAGTCTTTTTCCAGTCGGACCGGCGTCGTAACGCTAGCTGATTCTGCACTATGGCGCTGGTATTGCCCTTTTAGCAGCTTATGGGCAATACCAGGATCAAGCCAGGTGGCGCCTGATCTTACAGCCTTGATGGCGGCATAGAGATGCTCTCCTGCTACGGTCTTTAAGCAGTAACCGTCGGCTCCAGCCTCAAGGGCTTCGTAAATGTGCTCGTTGTCGGCACTGGCGGTAAACATGATTATATGGCTGCCGGGCAGCGCTTGTTTTATTTCTTTTGAAGCGCGAATGCCGTCGATTTTGGGAAGACCAATATCCATTAAAATTACATTGGGCTTGACTGCTAGTGCCTGTAATATAGCGCTGACGCCGTCTCCGCAGTCTGCTACCACCTTTAAGTCTGGGTAGGCTTCAAGTGAGCACTTGAGCCCGAAGCGGGTTATTGCTTGATCTTCAGCGATCAGGATAGTTATGGGCTTCTGCTCAGACATTAGGGACCTATTTGGCCGTACGATTGGCCGGTCACCGTTGGTATCATAATGTCTCCTAGTGCCCTGCGTGACAATGTCTTACTTTGTCATTATCCCACGTCTCAAATGCTTGAACCCTCACCCTTTTGGGTGATCGCACTGTGTTAAATTCTGAACATATGGCTAGTGTCGATGTCTGTGATGCAAGTCAGGATAGTGAGTGTGGCTATGCTTCAAGCCTTCGTGCCGATGTTTGTGGGTGTGGGGTATTTCGCTGCCGTTTTTTCTGTGAGTTGGTTCGTCTCCGCTGGCATGCTCGTGATTGTGATGCAAATCGTGCAGATGCTCGTGTTCATGCTCGGTTTCTTCATGAATGTGGGTATGTTCATGCCGCTCGCTGATGTGCAGGTAAACACCAATGCCCATTAACAAAGCCGCCAGAGCTAGCGTCGCCGTCACTGGTTCGCGAAAAATCACAAGAGAAAGCAAGGCGCCGAGAAATGGAGCAGTGGCAAAGTAAGCACTGGTGCGGGCGTTGCCGAGATCGCGCAAGGCCATGACATAGAACACCAGGCTGAGGCCATAGCCAACGAAGCCAAGCAAAAGAGCTGCAGTGATAGCACCTACGTTCGGTAGCTTTTGACCGAGGGCAAGGGCAAAAGCTAGATTGACTAGACCGGCAACTAAGCCTTTGATCATTGCTATTTGCTTGGCGTCAGCGGCGGCAATTTTTCGGGTGAAATTGTTGTCGATAGCCCAACCTAGGCACGCCAAGGCAATCAAGATCGGGCCTGATATGCTGACGAGTGGTGCGGTTATGCTTGGTGCCAGATTTAGTGCTGAATTGACGCTAGCCTGATCAAAGCTAAGTTGATTGAAGCCAAATTGATTAAAGCTAAGTATGATACCACCGGCGGTTATAGCAATCATTCCCAGTATAATTTTGCTGTCACAGTTCTCGCGAAAGTAAATCCAGGCAATTAGTGCAGTTAAGACTGCTTCCAGGTTAAGCAAGAGAGACGCTGTAGTGGCACTGCTGTAGCTCAATCCAAGCATTAGACAAACGGGTGCAAAAATGCCTCCAGCAGTTACTACGACCATGAGAGATGGCAAATCGGCGCGGCTCAAAAGTAAGACTTTGCCTTGCTTTTTTCTTGATGCAGCCAATGCAGATAGCAGAGCAAAGCCAATTCCAAAACCAAGATAAAAAAGGCTGGCGAGCATAACAGGGGCGATTTCTTTTTCAAGTAGTTTGGCTAATGGTGTGCTCATACCAAACAGTGCTGCGGCTGCTGCTGCAAGAAAAATGCCTTTGAAATTATTTTTGTGGTTTGCCATATGAATGGTGGCTTCTAACCGCCAAGCCCCTGACCGGTGGTGAGCACGTAAATTAGCAAAATGGTAGCCGCCAAAAGTAAAACTGTAGCAATGACGATGGCGACAATTACAATTTTGGGCATGCCTGATGACTGATTATTTTCTTCGTAGTCGTCTTCTTCATCTTCATCATAATCATCGTCGTCGTCATAGGCCTCTTGCACACGCTTATTGTTGAAATATTGCGTTGTCAGAGGCTTGCCGCTTTTGACGGCCAGAAGATCGTTGTGTAGATCGGTCAGTGATTGATAGCGATCGGCTTTCTCTTTTGCTAAAAGGCGCGAGACAATTATTTCTATGCCTTCGGGAAAATCTTTGCCCAAAGAGGCTTCGCGTAGCTTCAAAGGAATTTCCTTTTGGTGCTTGACCATGGTAATCAGAGCGCTGTCGCCCATGAATGGAGGGGCACCGGTCAGGGTTTCGTAGAGGGCACAACCTATCGAATATATGTCTGAGCGGGGGTCGACTTCAGCTCCTCGGCATTGCTCTGGGCTCATGTACAGCGGGCTGCCGAAGATAGCGCCAGTGTTGGTTGTGGCTGCACAGTCTTGGCCGGTAGGAGTGGCCAGTTTGGCAATGCCGAAATCGAGAATTTTTACGGTTGGTTTGGTGGCACCTTTGTCGAAGGTGAGCATGATGTTGCCTGGCTTAATATCACGATGAACAAAGCCCCGTTCATGGGCGAAGTTAAGGCCGTCGGCTATTTGGCAGAATATCTCTAGGGCCTCTGGCAAAGGTAGGGTGGCTTGTCGCTTCAATAGCTCTGCCAGCGACTCTCCTTCTAAAAGGTCCATGACATAGTAAGGAAACTTGCCTTCGGCAATGCCCAGGTCATAAATCTTGACCATGTTTTTGTGCTCTAGCTTCGCCACAGACTTAGCTTCCATTTGAAAGCGAGCCCAACTTTCTTTTGTTACTTCGTCTGGGGGAATTGTCTTAAGAGCAAATTCGCGATTGAGAAAGGCATGATGAACGCGGTAAACTGCGCCCATGCCGCCGTGGCCTATTTGCGAGATGATGCGATAAGAGCCAGCGAAGGTGTCGCCTTCTTTGATAGTGATACTGGTTTTGGGTCTCTGAAACTGGTTTTGCAATTTACGACATTCCCACTGTTCCCACCGTACCCACCAACTGCTCTTATTCTACGTCTATTTTGCTTATTTCGAGCTCGCTGGGGCTAGCTCTTCCTCAATTTTTGTTTTGGAGTCGCTTCGGTCATCATAATTGCGGATTATACAGTTTGGCAGAGCTTGGTGGAGACGCCTTTGGTCTTGCCTGCTCCATCTCTCAAGACCCAGGGTAAGGCGCTTCAGGCTTACTATTTTGGCCATGGTGGGTATGATTTCTGCTGTAAGTTTGCGGCATCCTTGTAGTTCTAACGAGTGTAGATTCTTGAGCTTCGTGAGAGGCTTCAGGTCTTCATTCGCTAGGTTGTTGTAGCCTATTTCTAGTTTGTCTAGTTTTGGCATGGTGCTAAGTACTTCAATATCAGCGCCAGTAAGATTGCTTCCATCGAGGGTAAGATGAGCAGCCTTTCGTGAATTGCGCATGGCCTTGACTAGTGCAGAGGCGTTCACGTTAGCTTTTAAGTTTATGCGTTTGAGACGCATGGGGATGGTGCTTGCCGCAAGGGCTTCTCCTGTTATACCTGTCTCCGTAACGCCTAGGTTTGTGAGATTTCTTAGCTTTTCTATCGATTTTATAGAGGCGTTAGTGAAATCGTTTCCACTCATCCCCAATTCGGTTATTGAGTTGATATGGCTGATGTTTTCTATTAAATCATCGTGTGATCCCTCTGTTCCCTGACAGATAAAGCTTTGAAAGTCACCGTCTTGAAAGCGTTTGAAGATTCTGCTGTGAGTAACAGCCGCTTGACTAGGCTCTAGCTCGCGTACTTCAGTTTCGGGAATGCTGAAGGAGCCTTGAGCTTTGTGGTGCTTAGTATTATGAGGACCGTATTTAATTGTGCCGAGGTCCAATTCTTTTGGAATGGTGAACTGCCGAACTGCGGCGGCGCCTTTGCCGATTACCTTGCTGAAGAATGGTTTGTCGGGGCCGATTTCGGGGAGAAAAAGGGGGTCTTGTTTTTGTGCGCGATCGCGTATGTCATCCTCGTAGTATTTTGTGTCAATCGGTTCTTCTTTTGTAGCTGACTCTCTAGTGGAGCTTATGACGTTCTTGTCTGTCTCTTTCTTGTTGGTTGCTTCTTTGTACATTGCTTTTTGGCTGGCAACGTTTTTGGCGGACTTAGGCGTTGGGGCTAGAAATAGGCCAGCTATCAGAGCTGTGGCTGAGAGCACGAGAAGTGCTGCTGCTAAAGGTTTTGCCGAGTTTTGGATTCTCTCCATCAAGTTTGGTTTGATATCGTCTATGTCGTCGCGATCATCTAATTGATCGCTATATTCCAATCGATTGTGATTATCCAGTTCAGTGTCACTAGCTGTCCCACGGCGCTCTGTTTGTCTGTAAGACGGCTGGCCAAGGGAGCGTTCTAGTAACAGTAAGTCTTTGGCTGTCTCTGCCAATGATTGGTAGCGCTGCTCAGGCGCTTTGGCCAGCATTTTTGCGATGATACGCTCTAGCTGTGGCGGATACTCCATATCACCGATGTCTTTCAAAGTTGGTGCAACATCTGATTGATGCATGACTGTAGTTTCAACAGCACTGCGGCCGATAAAGGGTGCTCTGCCGGTGAGGGCCTCGAAGAAAGTAATTCCGGTTGAATAAATATCGGTGCGGTGGTCGATGGGAGTGCCTAAACATTGCTCGGGGCTCATGTACAGCGGGCTGCCAAAGACTTCACCGGGTCGAGTGAGGCCCTGGCCCGGATGCCCGTCGATACTGAGTTTGGCAATGCCGAAGTCGACAATCTTAACTACCCGCTGCGAGCCTTCAAGCAGCATGATATTGGGCGGTTTAATGTCGCGATGGATAATACCGCGATCGTGAGCGTAGGAAAGGCCTGCGCAAATCTGACGGAATATCGGCAATGCTTGCTCGACGGGGAGGAAATCGTTTTGGTCTAGGTAATCAGCCAGTGATTCTCCAGTTAAGAGGTCCATTGTGTAGTAGGGAACGCCAGCTGGAGTTTGATTCATGTCATAAATTTTGACTATGTTGGCATGGTCTAGTCTGGCAATGGCTTGGGCTTCTGTTTGAAAGCGGCGCCAAATTACTTCTGATACTTGATCTGCGCGCAATACCTTTAAGGCAAGCTCTTTGGCCAGCAAAAGGTGTTCAACCCGGTAGACAAAGCCCATTCCCCCTTGTCCAAGGAAGTCAATAATCTTGTAAGTGCCGCCCAGCACGTCGCCTGGGGAATATTGGCCACTGCCCGAATTGCTCTTATCTAAATTGGCACTGATTCGATTGCCGCTTTCTGAGGCAGCAGTCTCACCAATGACCACGGTTTTGCTGTATTCATTGTTTTCCAAGATTAATTGTTCCCCCTGCCTATTATTCCCAGCTAGGAAGAATTTGATTGGTTTTAACACTTCAGAAGGAAAGCTTGTCCTCTTTGTAGACGGCCTTTCCGTCTATTAAGGTTAAGAGCACTTTGGCACTGGCGATATCGCTTGGCGGCAAGTCGAAAATATTTTTGTCGAGCATGACTAAGTCAGCAGATTTGCCAATTTCTAGGCTGCCTGTTTGTTGCTCTGAGTGATTTACATAGGCACCACCAGTAGTGTATGCCTTGGCGATGTCGTTGAGATCTAGCGCTTCTTTAGCATTTAAGGGCGGCTCTAGTGTGCCGTCGCTGCCTTGCTTCGGTGCTTGCCTTGTTACTGCCGTCTGCATTGCTTCAAGGGGGTTGAGGGTCGAGACTGTCCAGTCTGAGCCGGCTGCTAGTCTGGCACCAGCTTGCTTTAGGCTGTTGAAGGGATAGACCCGGGCCATGCGTTCTGTGCCTAGAAGTGGAGCAGTTAAGTCTTTGATGTAGGTATCTTGATAGGCCCAAGCTGCCTGACAATTGGCCGTTACATTGAGGGCGGCGAAGCGTTTGAGATCTTCTGGGGCCACCAATTGCAAGTGAGCAATTTGGTGGCGTAAATCGCCTTGTTTGGGCAAGGCTTCAAAGGCATCAAGAGCCGCTCTCGTAGCGCCATCACCAATGGCGTGAATGTGTATTTGAAAGCCCCGACTAGCCAATTCTTTTACCATGGTAGTCAATTCAGCCGGGGCGAAATTGAGGGCTTGATGTGTTTGCTGGTTCGTTTGTGGTCTCTCTTGTTTAGCCGCTAATCGGTCGCTGTAGGGCTCTAGTAAGGCAGCTGTATGTGATTCGATTACACCATCGGCAAAAATTTTGGCGCTGTGAGCGCTGAGCCGATTGTATTTTGAATATTTCTTTGCTGCGGCTTCTATTTGTTCATAAGCTAGCGGCGTCATTGTGCCGGTGTGGAGAGCTGCTACTACTTTGATATTGAGCTGCTTGCGCTTAGCTAAATCGTAGTAAGCCGTGATTACTTCGGGGTTGGCATGGGCTTCTTGGGCCGAAGTGATACCAAATGAATTGGCTAGGGCAATGGCCTTGGCTAAAGCGGCACTGCGTTCTTTTAGTGACAAAACAGGCAGTACTTTTTGTGCTAGTGCTAGAGCGCCTTCTCTTAGGCAGCCAGTTGGTTGTCCTTTTGTATCTAGCTCGATTATGCCACCACAGGTAGTTTTGGAGCTGCGTGTGATCTTGGCAATTTGCATGGCTTTGCTATTCAACCAGGCTGAATGGCCATCTTCGGCATAAACCAGAATTGGTTGACTGGCAGAAACTTGATCTAAAATGTGACAGTCTAGCGGCTCTTTCATCACTGCTGGTAGCGGCAGCCCTGCTGCTAGTAGCCATTTACTAGAGTGCTTTTCTGGGTGCTTTTCTGGGTGTTTTTCGTCGCGCCATTTTTGCAGTAACGTCAGCACGTCCGCTCTGCTCTTAGCTGCGTTCAAACGGCATTGCAATAGCTCAGCGCCGCCTTCGGCTAGGTGTACGTGACAGTCGTGAAAGCCCGGCATGATCAGCTTTGAATCGGCGTCAAATATTTTGGTTTTTGGTCCAGCTAGCTTGAGAGTCTCTTCATCGCTGCCAATTTGCACAACGCGACCCTTGCCAATGGCTATGGCGCTTTGCCATGGTGGATTGGCGCTTGTATAGATCTTGGCGTTTTTGATGATCAGATCGGCGTGGACTTTGTCATTGGTTGGCTCGACGGCAAGTGCTGGCGAAAGAGAAAGATAGCCGATACCACAGAGCGCGACAATATGGCGGAGATTGCGGATAAGGTATTGGACTGGGTGTCGTCTTGAGAACAATAGTTGGTGGAGATTTAAGTGGTTATTCATTTCGCTTGTTGCAATAACTAGAGAGATAGTTTTAGCATCAATTGTGACCTTGGTGCTAGAAGTCGGAGAGAAGGCTGAGCTTGACTGGGGGACGTCAGATAGTTCCCCCGAATCAGCTTCGGTCGAAGAGCGGGCAAATGATTTCGCGGAATGGGTGTCAGCACTCGATTGTCTATATAATTCACCCCTGTGAAGTATGAGAATAATTCTAATGGATGCGGCTCTATGATTAAAAAGTTGGTAGTTGGGGCGGTGGTTTCAACTTTGTTTTGTCAGCCTGTGCTAGGTGCTGAACTTGAGCGAAGCGATATAGCCGGCTTTCATGTGACTGAGGTAGCCGATGGCAAGATAGTTCACTTGCACATTAGAGGGCTTCCCATGTACAGCGGGGATTCTGGATGTAGCAACCTAAAGTCTAAGTTGAGTGGCGATGAACTCAGGCTGCAAAGCACACGTCGTCTATTTAGGAGAGGTGTTCCTTTTGACTTCATGGTTGATGTTCCATCTGGTATCAAAAGAGTTGTATTCGGGCCTTCACGCAAACAGATTTGGCCCAAAGACGAACTAGCGGAATCGGTTTCTGAAAGAGAACAGAAAGCTATTGACCTAGCAACTGAGTCTTTTCGAAAAGAGCGCCCCGATGCGGATTTAAACGACTACCATATTTTTTTGAGCGGCAATGTTAGCGATCCGTTGACCAAGAATGATCATTACAGAATACTAGCTGTTCAAGACGGGCCAGCTCCATGTGCGGTAAGGGAGGCATATGTGTATTGGGTCAAAACGGCTGATTATTCAGTCATTAACAAAGGCAGGTCTTTTAGTGGTCAGGGGCTACTACTTCGCCAACTAGGAAAGCTCGAACGAGAATGTCGTAACTGAGAGGAGCGACTAATTTATCACATTGCTTCTGGTGACTGAGCGCCGTATGTTTCTGCTTTTTGTAGGTCAACTTTCGATAGGCTTCGTTTGCCCAGCGCTTTGTAGGTCAAGCTGCGCTCATAGTAAGCTTCTCCATAGTTTGGTACTTGTCTAATTGCTTCATCTAAATCTTGTAGAGCAAGTTTGTATTTGCCTAGTTTCGAGTAAGCGATGCCCCGGCTTAAATGTGGGTGCGTGCGTTTTGGATTTAGTTTTAGAGACTGGGTACAATCGGCAATGGCTCGCTCATATTGGTGATCGCTCACTAGGGCTGAGCCCCTAGCGCAAAAATTGATGGCGTTCTCTTGGTCATATTTTATCGCTTCAGTCAGGTCAGCGATGGCTTTTTTGTACTGCTTTTGTGCTCGGTAGCACATACCTCGGCCATAATACACGGTAGAGTCTTTTGGCGCTAAAGCAATGGCTTTGTTGTGATCTTCAATTTCGTCTGCTAGTTGTCCCAATTCGCGATGAGCCCACGCTTGAGTGCTGTACGCTCTGGCATATTTCGGATTTAGCAATAGTGCTTGCTGCGTATCTTTGAGTGCCTTTGCCCATTCTTGTTGGTGGCAATAGTTATCTGCTCTTTCTCTGTAGGCATTGGGGTAAGTTGATTCTAGGCTGATTGCACTAGTGAAATCGCTAATAGCCTTTTGGTGTTCACTTAAATAGTGGTAGGCGAGCCCGCGCCAATAAAAAGCAGTGGCATAATTAGGTGCTAATTCTATAGCTTGATCATAGTCTGCCACTGCTTTTTCATATTTTCCCTGGTAGTAATAGCAGCTCCCTCTGGCGCAGTAAGCCAGAGGATTTCTCTTGTTATGAGTTATATAGAAGTCGTACTCAGAAATGGCTAAGTCCCATTGGTTTAGCTCCCAGTACGACCAAGCGCGCAAGAAGTGGAGGAAGATACAGTTAGGGGACAGTTTTATGGCTTGGCTGAGGCAATCAACTGTGTCTTTAGATTGGTGCAAGCTGTAGTAGGCGCCAGCGGCATTGAGCAGAGTGCTAACTCGCTTGTCTTTCGGATTCAACGCCAAGGCCCGTTTGTATTCTTCGTTGGCTTCTTTGTCCTTGTCGGCGATTTGCAATGAGCCGGCATGCTCAAGAAGCAGATCTGGTTCTGTCGGTATGCTTGGTGCAAGCTCTAAAGCCTTTTTCGCATCTTGCTTGGCGAGTTGCACTAGGCCTAACCAGTCATAGACACGGCTGCGCCGAGAATAAGCATCAGGACAATTTGGATCACTTTTAACGGCGCTAGCGAAATCTGCAAAAGCTTGCTTGTAATTTCCTAGGCGGGCATAGGCGTGGCCCCTTCTTGCCAGGCAAAAAGCGTCATTTGGAGCTGTCTTTAATGCTCTATTGTAGCTTTCGAGGGCCAGCTGCCATTCTCCACAGTTAGCTTGCTGTCGAGCTGCTTGGGTCGCTGATAAATGTTCGGCTGCTATGGTTAGTGCGGCCAGGAGAGACAGGCAAAGAATAATAGTTATTTTGCGCATGGCCTTTATTGGTAGCAGGTTCACGCTGGCTGTAGTGTGCTCTTAATCTTAGCAAGTCCAGAAGGAGAACTGATTCAATAGAAATATTATGTTTCAGCCGTAATCTTCGTCAGTGTTGCACTTGAGATAGCATAATTGCTTACGATCCACATTCGAAATATTCGAGGTCTAGTTAATGCCTGCGCCACATCGCAACGAATTTGAAAAAATAGTGTGTAGCGGCCGCTGGCACTTTCTCGACGGCGAGAAAGGTCCAGAAGCGGTTAGAAAGGCTTTGGCTCTAAAACAAATCGATAGGTTTTGGAGCGAGTTTAAGGCTAGTAAGCTTTGCCAGGTGCGGGCAAGAGCGGCTCTGCGAGATAATATTGGTGCCCCGTGGATGTTTGAACATTTTCCTATTGCTGAACCACCCTTAGAATGGGAGCTAGGATTTGATCAAGATGAACTTTCGGAGCTTTCTATTTGTCGCAGCGAAGGGTTCTCACAACTGCGACTAACAGAAACATTTGTTGAGCGAGCTGGTGTAATCGATGGTTGGAAAATCTACGCGGGAAGAGTTCCGTTAGATCTGTCTAGAATCGACATTCGTAGTGCTTTTGAGAGCCGATGGAAAAGGAGGCTTCCGCCCTTCACCTTTGAATTGTTTAAAACCCCATCCAATCACATTGAGATCAAATTCTATTCTAATGAATTTAGGGTCGAGAGTGAAGACGATGATCAAGCAACCGTTTTTTATCTTTGTGAAACTCTTCTTGGTGAGCAAGTCTCTGACAGGTGGGTAGGGCTGCGCGAGACTTTATTTGATGAGAATCTAACTGTATCTGATTTCGACTTTAAGGCTAAAGCCGAAGCTTTTCAAACAGCCTTTGCCGATATGAGGCAATCTATTCTGGATGAACTGCCTGAACAGCCTTATGCGCTTTGGGATTGTACGCGAGATTTCACTACGTTGCAGGTAGCGACTCCTGCCCAGATTGCTGACACCTCACGCGACCGCAGGCGTTGGACTATTATGACTTTCTGGCCTGAGATATTCATGGGTTTGTCTAATAGATTATTCTTTTCAGAACGGTTCTTGAAAAATGGGCAGCGTTTTGCCTACCTGCATCTACTTGACATTATTCCTGAGTTCTCAAACGAATTTCGAGAAAGGTTTGAGGACGACATAATAAGTGCTTTGGCGGCTGCTGAGGCTGGCTGTATGGTCGGATGCGGTCGTGGAAACCCTGACAGCTATTACTTCGATTTATGCTTGACTGATGTTGCCAAAGCAATTGAAGTCTTGCGCGAAGTTTGTCAGCGAGCCAATTTGCCTAGTACCTGTTGGCTGCGATTTTATGACTGGCATTGGAGCCAAGACTGGGTGCGAATGTTTCCCGATACTCCTGATTTGGAAGATCCAGAGAGGCTGGGGTAGCTTTAAGAAGACACGCAGCTATCGGGTCAGCCACTTACCATCTACGCAGTCGAATGTGAGGCCTTGGGTAGAGTCTTCAAGGGTGTGGAGTAATTTTTGAACTGCTGGGCTTTTCGGATCTAAATTGGTCTTCGCTTCGACGATCACAGCCTTATCCGTCACCTTTGTCGGGCTATTCGCTGACGACACACTAAGACGTGCGTTGCATCGCCTGAGTTTTGCGATTAAGTCTTTCGATAACTGTTGCTGCTTTTCTGCATCGTTAGTAAGTTCTCGAATTTCCTCGACGGCATACGATGAGTCGTCGACTACGACTACTAATGCGACTGGAGTCGTGACTCGGACAAGCGGGAAAACTCCGCCCTGTGGTAGCGGTACGTCTTCTGCCTTTGCCGTGGCGTCGTTAGAAGACTTGTTTATAATGTCAGCGATTTTCCGTGTGTCTAATGAAATGTCTCGGGAATCATAAATCACCATCGCAGAGGCGATTGGTGAACCTATGTCAGGAAAGACAAACGGCTTCTTCTCGGCATGAGTCCACGAACGGGCAGCGATAATTACTAGGATAATCACTGTAGCTGCAATACCAAGCCGAAGTGATATTTTGGAAGTCGGCATTTTACCCTTGTTGCTTACTGGACAGTTTTAATATTTGGGTCTCATTATAGCCTTATGATTGTCCGCAGCAGCTAAGTCGGGATTTCGACCAAAATGTCGGGCATCGGGATAGAGCGCTCGAGATTGGGTACAAGTCAACATGGGCTTTAAGGTGGACATGATTTGAGGAAATTGGTCGCGCTAACGGTTTTAGCGCTTTTGTATTGTCACTCTGTTCGTGCCGAGACACCTCAGAGTTTTGCCAGTGCGCCAACGAGTAAGTATGACTGTGAGCCGGCTTCTGTGCTTGCCACTATGGATAGTGAGTTGCAGCGCTCAATTAGCCGTCTAAAGAACGCTGGTAAAGCGCCTGTCTATTATCTCGCCTACCGGCTGTATGAAGGAAATTGGGACTCTATCTCGGCTTCCAATGGTGCCCTTCTCGATATTAGTCACGGCGGCAACTGGCGCATGTTGTCTGTGGATCTGCGGGTGGGAAATTGTCACTTTGACAATACTCATTTTTTACGTGGTGAAAATTCTGCGTCGCCGACATTCTGGGAACGATCAAGCAAGCGGGATTCGATTCTGCCCGATGGCGGCGCCGGCCTCCCCCTTCAACAATGTCTGTGGATCACTACTGATGAGGCCTATAAGTCTGCTCAGCAGAGATATTCAGAGCTGACAGTGAGCCATGAAGTGATGTCGGCAGAGGACGATAAGTCTGATGATTTTTCTTTTCAACCTGTGCACAATTATCAATCGACCTTGAAAAAATTGACTCTTGACCGCCCAGAATGGACCGCGCGGGTGCGACGTTTGTCGCAGCTCTTTTTAAAGCATCCCAATTTCACTTCTTCCAAAGTTTCCCTAACCGCCGAGCCTACCACCAGATATATGGTTAATAGCGAGGGCTCAAAAATTGTCGAACAGCACTCCAGTTATTGCATTTCGGTCGAGGCTTCGGCACTCGCCAAAGACGGCATGCAGCTCTCACTGACTGATTCTGTCAATGCGCTCGATCCTGCTCTTTTGCCAGACGAAGTGGTTCTGGCTAAGAAAGTGGAAAAGCTGGCTGAGTCGCTGGAACAGCTGTGCCGGGCGCCGGTAGCTGAGGCCTATGTCGGACCGGCAATTTTGTCTGGACGGGCGGCGGCCGTATTTTTTCACGAGACATTTGGCCATAGAGTGGAAGCCTTGCATCAAAAAAACGAAAATGAAGGCAAGACTTTCTCTCACAAAATCGGCTCTACTGTCATGCCGTCTTTTCTTACGGTGATTGATGATCCGACTGCCGCCAAGGTAGGCAGTGAATATTTGAACGGGCACTATTTCTATGATGATGAAGGTGTAGCGGCGCAACCGGTGACGATTGCCAAAAGAGGTGTACTGACATCCTTTTTGCTCAGTCGTACTCTGGTGCGTGGCTTCAAGGCTTCAAACGGCCATGGCCGCTGTTCGCCTGGTTGGAATCCTGTTGCCCGCCAAGCCAATCTCTTTGTCCAGGCCGACAAAACTAAGCAAGTTTCACCTCATGTATTGCGATCAATGCTTATCAAAGAAGCAGTCAGGCAGCACAAATCATACGGTCTATTATTTGACGAAATCGCTGGCGGTTCGACTTGTACCAGTAGTGATTCGGACCAGACTTATAATGTGCATCCGCTCAAGGTTTACAAAGTGTTTGTCGACGGCAGACCGGATCAACTTATTCGGGGAGCTGAAATTGTTGGTACACCACTTGCTGCCCTTGAGCGCGTGATAGCAGCAGGCAACGACATACGTGTATTTAACGGAACATGCGGTCGTGATTCAGGCTTTATCCCCGTTTCAGCGGTGGCGCCTAGTTTGCTTATCCAGTCGATTGAAACAAAACGCACGTTGCGCTCAACTGAGAAAACGCCGATACTTTCTGATCCGACTATCAAAAAAAGTGAACCACTGGCAACAAGCGAAAGTGATAGGAAACGATGAAAACTTTCAATAGTAAACTTGTCAATTTCTATACTCTGGTCGCTGCCGGGGTCTTCAGCTGCAGCTGTTCTTTTGCTGCGGTTGACAACGATGTCGTCTTGTCGGCGCTCACCGACGAAATGGACCGCTCGATGAAAGAGCTAAAACTCGAGAAACACCCGGCCCCATATTTTATTTCGTATACGGTAAAAGAGATTGACGAAGCCAGCTTTGCCTCCTGCCTTGGCGCGCCTTCTGTCTTCGATCACACTCGAGAACGTGTCTTTACGCCAATAGTCAAAGTCGGCGGCTACGATCTGGATAGTTCCTATCCGACAACCGATCGGCCCAATACATCTTATCTCTTGCCTTTAGATGACAATTACTCGGCGGTACGGCGCGCTATCTGGCTCAATACCGACAGTGAGTACAAGTATGCTGTGCGTATACTAGAGTGGAAAAAAGCCTATCTCAGCAGCAATAATGTCGTAGAACGCTTGCCTGATCTGACAGAGGAAAAGCCAGTCGTGGCCCTAGATTCAGTGCACAACGTAAATGTCGACGAGAAAAAATGGTCGAAGCAGATTGAGGAGCTCTCTGCGATTTTTAGAAACTATCCTACCTTGCAAAAATCCAAAGTTTCTTTTATCGCCCGCACCGTTAACCGCTGGTTTGTTAACAGTGAAGGTACAAAAGTGCGCGACTCGCATAATCAATATGGGGTGCGCATCTGGGCCACCGCACAGGCCGGCGACGGCATGCCTTTTGAAGACTGTGAGCTGGTGGCCAATCCCGACGAGTCCAAATTGCCAGACTTTGCCCAACTGCGGCAAAAGACCGAGGCTCTGGCGCAGCGCTTGACCGACCTGCGAGTGGCAGCAAAAGGCGAAGATTACTGCGGGCCGGTTTTGTTTGAAGATCAGGCTGCTGCTGAGCTTTTTGATCAGGTGATGGCGCCCAATTTCGGTTTCGCCGAAGAGTACATGGGCAGCGAAGATTTCAGCAATCCTTTGAAGAATCGTCTCGGCCGCAAAATAATGTCCAAGCAGCTTTCCGTTGTCGATAATCCATATGCTGTGGATGCAAATGGAGATGCGCTGACGGGCACATACAAAATCGACGACGAAGGAGTACTGGCCCAGCCAGTCGAACTGGTGCAAAACGGCCTGCTAAAGGCATTTTGTCAAAGCCGCATTCCCACTCGACATTTCAACCATAGTAACGGGCACTCATTGGGCGGTCATGGCGTCTACAGCATTCTTTCACTGTCCAGCTCACAACCGGAGAGCCCAGAGCATATCCTGGCAAAGGCCAGTGAATTGGGAAAGGATGCCGGTCTCGGCTACGTGCTTTTGATATCGCGAATCAAACAAAATTATCTAATGCGCGAGTATCCATCCGCCGACTATCTCGATGAGCGGCCCTATGTAACGCCATCGCATTCGATTCAGCCCTCTAATCCACTGATTGTCTATAAGCTATTTCTCAATGATGGTCATCGCGAATTAGTGAGGGGGCTTGAGTTTGCCTACGTATCTCTGCGCACGTTTCGCGATGTGCAGGCGGTCGGCAATGACCCCAAGCCGTACATTATGGAGCCGATGGACTACTGGACGCGATCTCTGATAACGCCTTCGTATCTAATTGGTGAGTTGGAGCTGACACCGATAGCACCGGAACATTCCACGCCGCCTATACTCCCCAGCCCGCTGCAGGCGATGTTTGGTGAGAAGCAACCGCAAAAATAGGCTTATTGTGCAATTAACGATCCAAGCGCTTCAAGCAGTTTATCTACCTCGGCCTGAGTATTGGAATAATGACAGGCTACTCGAATGCCGCAGCCAGGTTTGGCGTTGAGAAAATCTGGTTGAATCCAGATTTTGAATCTGCTCCAGAGTGCCTCGCGTAAGTCTGGTACCTTGACCCGTTCTTCTGGCCAGTAGCAAGCAACCAGAGCGGTAGCTTCACTGGCCTGGTTGCCTTGTAAACTCGGAAGGCGGAACTCGGGATGATAGGCCTTCTCAAGCTCTTCGCGCAGATACTGTGCCAAGGCAAGTTGCTTACGCCGAATCTTTTCAGCGCCGATTATGTCTTGTAATTCACAAGCTTTGACCAAGCCATACCAGCGCACCACATCAGCAGTACCGCCGCTTTCGAATCGAGTTACATCCCCAGCGTCGGCAGCAAGAGCATCGAAATAGTGATCACCAACGGCAATTGGTTTTAGTAGTGATACCATTTCTGGTGCCACATAGGCTGCCCCAGTGCCATTGGGGCCACCCAGCCACTTGTGGGCAGAGCCAACCCAGAGGCTGCTCTCACCTGTAATTTCAGGACCGGCCAGCTGCCCCATAGCATGAGCACCGTCTATCAATACCGGCACACCAAGGCTCTTAGCTTCGCTCTCTAGGTGCCGAAGGTCGGCCCGCCACCCGGTGTATGAGCTAATCTGACTGACAACAATTAGTCGTGTCTTTGGGGCAACGAGATTGAGCAAACCATCGCAAAGGGAACGGCTTCCGAGTTTAGGGTCGGCGTCAGCACGCTTAGTTACTACGCCTCTAGTCTCGCCGAGGTGCCTGGCAATTGATGTGACACTGCCGTGTTCGGTATTGGTCGTAACCAGCTCATCGCCAGCTTCTAGCAAGAGGCTGTGCATGATCAGCTGTAGGCCCTGAGTAGAATTTTGCGTCAGAATCAACTGCCGGGGCTCAACTCCAAGCAACTTGGAAAAGGCTGTCCGAGCCGATTGCATTGGCTCAACGTCAAGAAATGTGGAATAGGTCGGATTGATATTGAGCCTCTGCCAGCCCTCATTGATTGCGGCTAGCACGGTCGCAGGCTTGCGGCCGCAACTGCCGGTATTGAGATAGGTGCAGTCGGAGGCTGGAAACTCTCTGCGCACCAGCTCTTGATCTAGCTCTTGTTCGCTCTGCTCCAATTGAACAGCGGCTGTCAATTTGCTTTCCTCTCCGCAATTATCCTTCAGACCTTGCATATACTACTCTAGTAAACCCTCAAGGGTATGTTCTGTTGGCATTGCGCTTGAGCACTTGCTCCTTTTCATCTATTTCTTGTGGCAGAGCCTTAGCCTTTGCCTCCAGCGATGTGCCTGTCGGATGTGCCTTAATGGGAGGCTGTGGCTTAGGTCGGCCCTGCGGTTGCACAATTGTCTTGGGTTGAATTAGAGGTGCCGGTTGATGCGGTGTTGGTTTGGAAGGCAAAATAATGTGTGCTGATATGGCTGCTTTAGCCTTATTTTCTGCGGTACTCACTGCACCTTTGATAGTCGTCTCCACCGGCTTAGGCTTGGGAACAGTGGCGGCCAGGCTGTGCACCAAACCCTGGCTGGTGGCCTGACTGAATGGCACCACTGTAACGATGTCGGCCTTGGCTCCCTGCTTAACCAGCTCGTTGTCGAGTTGCTTAAGCAATTTGTCTGGAGTACCCACTTCTAGAAATACAATTGAAAGTAGCTCAGGTTTAGAAAGACTGTTCACCTGAGCAATGATCGCCTTCTTTAGTGACTCGGCGTCGTTGAGGCGACCGTCCGAAACGACAGTAATCATTGCCGGTTTACCATAATTGAGCTGGTTGCGCACCAAGGCAAAAGCCTCTGTCAGGGCCGGCGCCATAAAGGTTTCACCCGAAGGCTCGTTATCTTGAAAAATTTGCGGCAACTGAGCCGTTGAGCAATTGCGATGACTACGGTAGTTGGAGTCGAATGTGATAATGCTGACATTACTCTGATTGCGCAGACTGCCCAGATTGCTTGTAAAATTGGCCACATAAAGGTCTTTCATGTGTTCTTTGCACCACTGCCAGCGGCTGATGTTGCCGGGGCAATCAGCAGTTTGCATCGACGCTGAACTGTCTATAAGCATGACAATGGCATACTCAGAGAGAATCTGAGCATCGCTTTTATTCTCGGTTGCTTTCCCTGACAGCGCAATTGGTAGTGTCTGTTTGGTTTCCATCAGGCACCCGTAGCGTTTACCGCCGCGCTCAATGGTCAAAAGTGCCTGAGGAAGCTGCACTTTTGTCGCCAACACTTTATCACCGGCACTAAGGCCACTGCGCCAGGCTGCTGTGTAAGGCTTGACGTAGCCTATCTGCACTGATGCTGCGCCCCCTTTTCCATCTTTTGATACTACTTCAGAGTATCCAAAAATATTGACGGGTATGCCTTCTGGACCCTGATCCTGACCAATCGAACCTTTGAGTAAGCGGCGCTCTGGTAGCTTGTCTAGAGTTGGTACAAGCCTGAGTAGTTCAATATCTTTTGCAGCTGCCGGAAGACCCAGCTCAAGGCTAACTCCAAGGCTAAACTGACCCGCTAGAAGCAGTGTCAGGGTAAAAACAATAGATGTAGCTTCCGGGATTTTTATCAATGGTGCGCTCAATACTACCTAGTATATCCTGCGGCGGTTCTAGAGATAGAGTTTCCGACTCAGTCTAGCGCTTGTCTGACGTGCCCGATGCTTTGCCGGTCTGTGGCCTTGCCGTTGGCGCTTCTACTTCTTGGAAGGCGACGTCAAGGCCAAGGGGATCTGCCTTGTCAAATAGTGGGCAATTTGAAAGACGGCCGCTGGATTTTGGCTTACAAATATTGGGCAGCTTCTCCATGTCACAATCAGGGCACCGCAATGAAATATGGTCCTTTTCTTGGTTGTCGAGGATGGGTTCATTCCTTTTGCCGTAATTTTGTCCAGGGCGCACTCTGATGCACCCATGGGCAGGCGAATGTTCACCCGTGCATAGAACTCTTGGTTCGTTGGATAGTTACTTCTTCGGAAAACAGATATGCCGTTTTCTGGCTTACCTGTCTTTCTGTAGTTCGCTTTCCTAACGAAATCACCTTTGTCTTGATGGAGGCGGCCGAATTCCCCGTCCAGATCTGAAGGTAATCTGACCAACCCTCTAATTAAGATCTCGTCCGGTTTAAGTTGGCCGTCTTTTGTCATTTGGCGGCGTTGCTAAACTGGAGCATGGGAGAGGTCCCGAGCAAAGCACGGTCTGCCTACAACTTCCGAGTTATGGAAATACTCAACTGTGCCGTTCGGTTTGACATAAGCGTGAAACTCTTCGCCGTGATTATTCCAGCCAAGTGAAATCTCATTGTTTACAGTCAAGGCGATTTTCGGGCTGCTTGCAGTTTGGAAAGATTCCAAAACTTCGAACGCTACCTCGACAGAGTGGTTTGTCGGGTGAACGTCATATTCGTCGGAAAATTCTTCCGCTTCACGGCACAGGCGCAAGAGGTGCTCTTTTGCCCTTTCAAGCCAATTTTCATTCGATTGTTTCTTGCTGACTGCCATGAATAAAGCTCTAGCTTACTTTTGCTACTGGAATCATACCCTAGAGTGACTGAAATGAATCCTTAAAAGTGCCTGCTGGTGGGAGAAGTCCCATATTGTCAAATTTAAAATTCGCATCACCCGAAAAAATATCGCCATTGAGCACTAGTTGCATTTCGATAAAATTTTCTCCACCGTTTTACCCTTTGCTAGTTCGTCGATTAATTTATCTAAGTAGCGAATTTCCCGCATAGTTGGCTCTTCTATGTCTTCAATGCGGACACCGCAAATCACACCTTTGATCAACGTCCGCGAAGGATTCAGGCAAGGAGCTTTAGTCTAAGTATTCTCAGCTAAATAAGCGCTTCTCAGCGCAACGTAAGCAATGACGCCATAGATGGCAAAGAGAATGAGAAATCCGACTAAGGGAAATTTCATTGCCACTTTGAAAAACGGGCGTACTAGCATGTCGAAGAAAAGGATTCCGGTGGCAGCGCTCATGATTGAAACCTATTGATACTGTCATTTTTAGTGATCAGGTAGTGATCAATAGCAGCATGGGGCCGCAGGGTTAAGCTGCGGTTAAGGGCTTAGGGAGTCATACGAAAGATTGCGAATCTACTTGAATCTACTACTGACTATTTCGCTTTGATGCCGCTGACAAGAATGTCAACGCAGGTCTCTAGGCGGGCGACAAGTGAGTCTGTGCAGCCTAACTGCAACCAGGTCATCTTTTCGCTAAAGCTCATTAGAGCAAGATAACGACCAATGCGATTTGAGTCGATATCGGCCCGCAACTCACCTGACTGAATGCCACGCTCTAAAATATCAATCATGGCTTGGACTGCCGGGCATTCGCTATCGCCGTCTGATTGTGAGCAGGTGTTGAGCGGTAAGGTTTTTTGTGTGAGAAGCACTTTGAAGAGTTCACTGTTCTCTTCTGTCCAGCGGCCGAGATCGCTGGCTAAAATTTTGAGCGTGGCTACCGCACCGGCATTCTTGTGTTCTGGTTGGTTGATGCGCTCTAAGGCACTTTCAAGTACACGATTGTGTAAGCCTGTGAGCAGGTCTTCTTTGGCTTTGAAGTAAACATAGAATGTCACTTTTGAAACTTGCGCTAAGTCTGCTATTTGGTCGACAGTGGTTTCGCCGTAACCGCGCTCGCGAAAAAGTTTTTCGGCAGCGTTGAGCAAGCTTTCTTTTGTGCTGGCTTTCTTCTTTTCTCGCAGACCAGACACTTTGAATCTCCGTCACTACAATTTAAACGTTTAAGCTTGAAGCTTAGTTTACTATGCTATCCTTTACTCTGGTAAAATTCTTTACTCAGGTAAAGCGTCCGCCACTGAATAATCTAAATAATTGACTTTGTCTAGGACCTACATATTTAGCATGACTCGCTTAGCATGACTCGATCTTTTCTCTATTACTTCTCTAGGACCCACACTACCACTATAGGTTAGCTTCTTGGCTGCGTAGCATGGTTCTGTGGAAATTTTCATCACATAACCTTTCCATTTGGTTAGCTATTCAGTCGATATCAACTAAACTAGGCATGGCTGATTGAGCTAACTAGAGTTAAAGGAAACCCCTCGTGAGAATTCAAACCTCTCAACTTTTGCAATATTCCGCCTATTTAGCTTCAACGATTGGTTTTGTTTTGTTGCCACTGACTCTTGCCGGTTGCCAGCGTGAAGCCACTCAGGGGGCGGCAGCGCCGCAGGCTACTCCTGTAAAGATAGCAGTGGTTTTATCGAAGCCAATTAGCGAAACTTCGACTTATGTAGGCACTTTGAAGTGCCGCAAATCAGTGACTATTAGGCCGCGGGTATCGGGTTATCTCACTCAAATTTATGTGCGCTCTGGCGATATAGTTCAGTCTGGAGCCATATTGCTAGAAGTCGATCCGGCCAAAGAGCAAGAAGCGCTCAACACACAGTTGGCATCTCTCGAATCAAACAAGGCCGAGAAAACCAGTGCTGAAGAAAAATTACGTTCACTGAAAGCCGATCGCACCGCCAAAGTTGCTAATTTAGAATTTGCTCGCAGCCAGCATAAGCGCTATTCAGATTTGAGCAAAGAGGGTGCCGTTGCTCAAGAGAGTGTTGATCAGTACTCTAATCAATTGAAGGCGGCAGAGGCTGATTTGAATTCGATTGATGCCCAGATTCGTTCGCAAGATGCAGTCATCAATAAGTCGGGCAAGCTCTTACAGCAGAGTGCCTCACAAACAAAGCAAGAGCGTTTGCAGCTTGCTTATCACCGGGTGTTGTCACCGTTTGCCGGTGTGGTTGGTGATATTCCAGTTAAGCTTGGTCAGTATGTCGAGCCGTCCAGCGACCTCACTACAATTGATCAAAGCCGCCCTTTAGAAGTCTATGTCTATGTGCCTGCTGAGCAGGCCTCACGCCTGCGTAAAGGCATGGCGATGAACATGATAGACAGTGATGGAAAGCCTTTGGGTGATTGCTCGATTTTCTTCATCTCGCCCCAGGTAGACGATCGCAATCAGTCGGTGTTGGTTAAAGCTCTGTTTGGCAATGAGGCCGAGAAGCTGCGCTCTAACCAACAAGTGACCACTAGAATTGTCTGGGAAACCAAAAATCGCCTGATGGTGCCAACTAATTCCGTCACCCATATTAGCGGCCAAGACTTTGTCTTTGTAGCCACTGAAGAGAAGGCCGGTAGCGGCCTTTATGTGGCCAAGCAAAGGCCTGTCCAACTGGGCGATATTTACGATAACAACTATGTCGTGCAAAGTGGCTTGACTGGCTCAGAGCAAATTGTTGTTTCTAATGTGCAGAATCTATACGAAGGGGCTTCCTTGGCTGCAGGTAAGTAATGTTTGTTGATTTTTTCATTGGTCGGCCAATCTTTGCCACAGTTTGTGCCCTGATTATAATTCTGGCTGGTGCAGTCAGTATTCCTACACTGCCACTCGCTGAATATCCAGATATTTCGCCACCAAAAGTATCGGTAACTTCTACATACACTGGAGCCTCAGCCGAGGTTGTCGAATCGGCTGTAACAACGCCCCTTGAGCAAGCTATTAACGGCGCTCAGAGCATCAAATATATAACTTCTACCAGCGGCAATGACGGCACTTCGACCATCAATATCAATTTTGATCTAGGGCGCGACGTTGACCTTGCTGCAGTTGATGTGCAAAGCAGAATTTCTTCTGCTCAAGGGCGTTTGCCTGAAGAAGTGAAGCGCACTGGTGTCACTGTCGCCAAAGTCTCTAACTCTTTTGTTTTGGCTATCGGCATTCTTACTCCTGATGACCGCTACTCTAGCCAATTTCTCAGCAACTATGCTGATGTTTATATAAAAGATGCTCTGAAGCGCGTTAAGGGTGTGGGCGATGTTCGCATTTTCGGCGAACGCAAATACTCTATGCGCATCTGGTTAGACCCGACAAAGCTTGTAAATAAAGGTGTCACTCCCCAAGACGTTGTTGCTGCTATAGCTGAGCAGAACGTGCAGGTGGCGGCTGGGCAAATTGGTCAGGCGCCTTTGCCACCAGGTCAGCTTTTTCAAATGAGTATTAGGGCTCAAGGTCGGCTCAAGAATGCCGAAGAGTTCGAGAGCATAATTATTCGCAATGGCTCAGATGGACAGTTGGTGCGCCTCAAAGACGTTGGTCGAGCCGAGCTTGGCGCTGAAGATTATGGCAATGTCGTGCGCTTTAGGGGCAAAGAAGCTGTTGGTATTGGTGTGTTCCAAAGGCCAGGTTCTAATGCCCTAGAAATAGCAAGCGGCGTGCGCGCTGAGATGGAGCGGCTAGCTAAGCGCTTTCCGCCGGGCATGAAGCATGAGTTTGCTTTCGATACGACCTTGTCGGTGCGTGAGTCGATTAAAGAAGTATTGATTACTTTGGCTCAGGCCATTGCTTTGGTGGTTCTCGTTATCTTTGTCTTCTTACAGAGTTGGCGCTCGACTCTTATTCCTGTTATTACCATTCCGGTCTCACTCATTGGTACTTTCGCAGTAATGAAAGTACTCGACTTTTCTATTAATACGCTCACCCTATTTGGTATCACTCTAGCCACAGGTTTGGTGGTCGATGATGCCATTGTTGTGATAGAAAATATCACCCGTTTTATCAATGAAAAACACATGCCAGCCAGAGAGGCAGCCTCGGCCGCCATGGCCGAAGTGACCGGAGCTGTCATTGCCATATCACTTGTGCTCGGGGCTGTGTTTGTGCCTGTGGCATTTTTCCCTGGTACCACCGGGCAACTCTATAAACAGTTTGCTTTAACCATTGCTATTTCGGTGGCTATTTCTACTTTTAACGCCCTCACTCTAACTCCGGCCCTGTCGGCTTTGTGGCTTAAAGAAGGTAAGGAAGGTGAACATGGTGGAGGTAAATTCTTTAAACCAATCAACTGGGTGATTGACTCGACGCGCAATTTTTATACTGCTACTTTGGCTCTGGTGCTCAAAGTCAAGCCGCTTGTGCTCATTGTTTTTGCCATGTTGATTGGGGCCACATATTGGCTGTCAAAAGAAGTACCGACGGCTTTTATTCCAAACGAAGACGTCGGCTATTTCATTGTGATTTTGCAAGCTCCAGAGGGCGTGTCGGTCAATTACACCTTGAATGTATTGAAGAAGTTAGAGAAAGAATTAGACCATTGCCCTGAGATTGTTTCTTCCTTTGGCATTGCTGGTTTTAGCTTCTCGGGCACAAACCCTAACAACGGTATTGTTTTCTGTAGCCTTAAACCTTGGCATGATCGTCATGGCGACGAGCACAGTCTCACTGGCATTATTAACCGGCTGCGTGGACCCTTTGGCGCTATCACTGAGGCCATGGTTATTCCCGTCAATCCTCCTGCCATTCAGGGCTTGGGTAATTTTGGTGGTTTTGCCTTTGAGCTGCAAGACCTTTATGGTACTGATATTAGTCGCTTAGCTCAGACCACCATGCAGGTAATGATGCAGGGCAATCAAGATAAGCAATTGCGCGGTGTCTTTTCTACATTTACAGCCAGCAGCCCTCAGCTAATTGCTGAAGTTTTGCGTGATAAGGCCAGAGCCCTCAATATTTTGATTGGTGATATTTTCAGCACGCTACAGATATTTCTTGGCTCGCAGTACGTCAATGACTTTGACTTAGGTAATCGTATTTATCGCGTTTATGTGCAGGCTGACGCTATGTTTAGAGCTAATCCACGCAACATTGATGAATTTTATGTGCGTTCGCAAACCGGACAAATGGTGCGCATGAGCAATTTAGTCAAGATCGAGCGCACGACCACTGCTCAAACTATCAATCACTACAATCTTTTCCGCTCAGCTGAAGTGAACGGCTCGACCGCGCCCGGTGTTAGCTCGGGTCAAGCGATTGCCGCCATGGAGAGTTTGGCCAAGCGCGTCTTGCCTCAAGGCATGAGCTTTGAGTGGTCTGGAATTTCGCTAGAAGAGAAAGAAAGTGGCCCCCAGGGCACTATTTTGTTTGTGCTGGGCATTATTGTGGTCTTTTTGGTTCTGGCAGCGCAATATGAGAGCTTTGTTGACCCGGTCATTATTTTGCTGTCTGTGCCGCTGGCCATGCTGGGGGCGCTTTTGGCTCAATATTTGCGCCATTTAGATAATGATGTCTTTTGCCAAATCGGACTAGTAATGCTCGTTGGCCTTGCTAGTAAGAACGCCATTTTGATTGTTGAGTTTGCCAATCACTTGAAGTTGTCGGGTCTGAGCCCAGAAGATGCGGTCAAGGGTGCTTGTGAAACCCGCTTCAGGCCGATTCTAATGACCTCGTTAGCCTTTGTCTCTGGTATTCTGCCTCTGGTGTTCGCCACGGGTGCTGGAGCGGCCAGCAGGCATTCACTTGGTACGGCTGTGTGCGGCGGTATGATTTTCTCTACTGTTTTAAGCCTGTATATAGTGCCAGTAATTTATCTTACTGTTGGAGCAATGCGCGAGAAAGTCATGGGTCGCAAGCCTGGCCACAAAGGTACTAGGGCAGGAGTCGCTGGATCTGGAGTCGCTGGAACTGGAGCTACTGGATCAGGAGCTACTGGGTCTGAAGCCGCTGAGTCTCTTGCCGAGGCCTCTGGTCCTAATGCCAATGGGGCCACAGCCTCCAGGGCAACCCCTGGGGCGGTTGAGCCTGGGGCTGAAGGGCATAGCGATTAAAGGCTCGGTCTTTAAAAAAATAATTTTTGCAATTGAACTTTTTTGAAAGAGCTAGCGTATTAGTAGTCAATCAGGTTTTTTGCTGCTTTGAGGTTTCGATGAAAGTTTTTTCTTCGCTTACTATGGTCACTGCTATAACTGCTGCCACAAGCTTGGCTCTGCCGGCTCTGTTGCCTTTTACTCGCGCTTCCGACGAGGCCGTGGCTAGCTGGCCTGTCGCCCTAGCAGCTAACGCCGCTGAGACTACTAAATCTTCTGAGACCACAGAGAGTGACCAGATCACCCATGTGCTCAATCGGCTCACTTATGGTCCCCGCCCTGGTGACTTTGAGAAAGTACGCAGCCTTGGCGTGCAGCGTTTTATCCAGGCCCAGCTAAATCCGACCAGTATTGCCGAATCGCCGAAAGTTGTTGCTCAGCTCGAGCGCTCTGCGTCGGTTAGAACCGTTCCATCTAGTCAGCTTTTGCAGCAGTTTCAGGCGGCTAAGAAAGAGCGCAAGGCCGCTAAGAACAAGAGCGGAGGCGATAAAGGAGCTGCTAAGGGCTCTAAACTTGCCGCTGGAAATGGTGGGGCTGAAATAAAAGAGTTTGGCAGGAAGCGGGGGAAAGCTCTCAATGGCGACGGCAATCTGCGCAGCGAAATTGAATCAGGAGTAATTGAAACCAAAATCATACGAGCCGTAGAAAGCCCCAGGCAGCTCAACGAATTGATGGCTGATTTTTGGTTCAATCATTTCAATATTTCGATTGGTAAGGGTGTCGATAAGGTTTTGATTGGCCCCTACGAAGAGCAGGCCATTCGCCCTTATTTGCTTGGTAATTTTCGCGATATATTGGGCGCCACCATGCACCATCCGGCCATGATGTTTTATCTCGATAATGCTCAGAATACTAAAGCTGGCTACCAATCGAGAAACCCTAAGAATAAGAAGAACGGCCTCAATGAAAACTATGCCCGCGAGCTTCTTGAGCTGCATACACTGGGTGTTGACGGTGGTTACACACAAAAAGATGTGATGGAGTTGGCGCGCGTGCTCACCGGTTGGGGGATGCCTGGCGGCCGCAAAAATTCTGGTGGCGGCGCTTACTGGGCCTCGTTTGACGAGCAGCGTCATGACTTCGGTGACAAAGTCGTTCTTGGTCAAACAATCAAGGGCAGTGGACCTAAAGAAATTGAAGAAGTACTAGACATGCTCGCTCGCCATAGCTCTACGGCTCATCACCTGAGCTTCAAGCTGGCTCAGTATTTCGTCGACGATAATCCGCCAGCTTCACTGGTAGAAAAACTGTCGAGCAGCTACCAGCAATCGGGTGGCAACATCAAGAGTGTACTCAATACTTTGTTTTCTAGTCAGGAATTTTGGGACAGTAAATATCAAAACAGTAAGTTCAAGAGTCCGTTTCACTATCTAGTCTCGTCTTTGCGATCTACTGGTGCTACCATTCGTCAGCCTAAGCAGCTGGCAGCATTTCTTAAGACTCAAGGGCAGCCCCTTTATGCCTGTTTGACGCCTGACGGTTATAAAAATACAAAAGAGGCCTGGTTAAATCCTGGCGGCTTGCTCAAGCGCATGGATTTTGCCTTGCGCTTGGCTGGCTCAGACACTGCTAGTGACTATCAGACTGTGCTTGGCACTGTCAATGGTGGCAAGCTCTCGCCCCAAACAAAGCAAGCGATTGATAAGGCGCCGCCGGGCCAGCGGGTCGCCGCGTTGATTGGTAGCCCTGAATTTATGAATTATTGATTGACAATTAGTTGAGGAAAACAAAATGAATCGTCGAGATTTTCTAAAAGCAGCACTGCTCTCACCACTGGTCTTCCCATTGCTTGGTCAGCAAGGCTGGGCTTATAAGAACGGCAATGAAGACTTTGGTGCGCAAAAGCTCATTGTTGTGCTTTTGCGTGGTGGTGTCGATGGCCTCAATGTCATAGCGCCCTATGGCGATAATCGTTACAAGCAGATCAGACCAACTATTGGTATGTCGCGCTCGTCTGGGTTGCTTGATTTAGACGGTTACTGGGGTATGCACCCATCACTGGCTCCACTTAGCCCGCTTTGGGCCAATCATTCGCTAGCTTTTGTGCATGCTTGCGGATCGCCCGACAAAACCCGCAGCCATTTTGATGCTCAAGACTATATGGAGTCGGGTGTGCCAGGTCAGAAAAGTACTAGTACAGGCTGGATGAATCGCCTAGTGGGGCAGTTGCCGTCAAAGAATTCGGCTTTGCAGGCAATCAGCATCGGGCCTGTTCTGCCACGTATTTTTGCCGGGCCAACAAACGTTGCCACCATTGAGAAATCGGGTGGCAACGGTAAAGGCAAAGGCGGAGGCGCTGCTGGCAAGAGAATAGGGCGGCGTTTTCAAGGTCAATCTGCTGGTGATGTCCCAGGTGTTTTCTCCGCTATGTACGGGGGAAACGACGATTTGTCGAAGGCCTTCGCTTCTGGACGCTCAGCACGCACTAAGGTCGATTCGATAATGACTGAGGCTGCTGCTCAACCGCAAGAGTCTATGGAAGCTATGACTAAAGAGCAAATAGCTGCCAATCGTGGTGCATTGACGCCAAAGTCCACGCCTGAATTTGGTAAGCAACTAGCTACTCTTTTCACTAAAGATCCCACTGTACAAGTGGCCTTCATTGATTTTGGCGGCTGGGATACCCATGTGCGAGAAGGGGCAGAGCAAGGGCAATTGGCTAATCTCTTGCAACCGTTGGCTGGTGGCCTAGCTGATCTGGTGCGGGGCCTTGGCGCTGTTTATAACAACACTACAATTGTGGTTATGTCTGAATTTGGCCGAACAGCCCGAGAAAACGGCAATGGTGGTACCGATCATGGTCACGGTAATGCTATGTGGCTGATGGGGGGTGCAGTACCCGGGGGTAAAGTCTATGGGCGTTTTGGCGGTCTGGCTGACAATCAACTCAATGAAGCACGTGATTTGCCCACTTCAACTGATTTTAGAGCCGTTATGAGTTCTGTCGTGAGCAGCCGTCTGGGCCTTTCGGCTAAGCAGATGGCAACTATTTTTCCTGGGTATCAATTTACAGGCAACCCCTTTATTCAAGGGTAATGGAGAATGAGAATGAAATTTCGAAAGACACTACTTGCCCTTAGTTTGCTTGTATCTACTTTGGCTGTCACTGGTATAGCGCCGGCACCCGCTGTAGCACAGGCGCCAGCTTTAGCACAGGCGCCAGCTTTAGCACAGGCTCAGGGTAGCAATGACTACGCTCCAAGTGCCTCGACTCAACTGGAAACACCAGGGTCACTTCCTCCTCCTGGGCTTGAAGCCACTTCTTCGTCTGGTTTGGGTGGTAACGCTGGTGGTGGCCAGGGCAAAGGACACCGGCGTAAAGGTGGCAAAGGCAGAGGGCATAAAGGACAGCAGGGGCAAGGTGGCAATCCGCAGAAACGGCAGCAGATGATGGCTCGGATTGATACTAATGGCGATGGCATGATCGATGATACTGAGCGCGCAGCCGCGAAGTCAATGCGTGGTCAGCATAAAGGTGGCAGAGGTGGTGCTGGCAAACGAGGAGGTAAGGGCGGGGCTGGGGGCAAGCACGGTGGAAAGTCGTCAAACCCTGCTGATAAGACAGCTAGAAGACAAAAAATGATGGCTCGCTTCGATACTAATGGTGATGGTCAGCTCGATGCCAATGAGAAAGCCGCTGCTCAAGCTTTCAGAGAGCAGCGTCGCCAGCAAAGAATGCAACGCCAGGGCGGCACTGGTCAGTAAGGGATGTAGCTAGTAAACAAGCAAGTACGTAGGTAAATATGCAAGTAAGTCGGTAGAGAACCTAATACGCGTTGTAGGCGGCTTCTGTTACGATAAAGAGAAAGCCCCGAGACCTAGCGGCAAGCTTGGTCTCGGGGTTTTTAAAATAGGCGTGAAACTGAATAGGCATTATCGGACTTACCTCGTATTGTCCGTATTGACTGCTTCTTGGCGTTGTATTTAGCTTTTAATTGCTTCTATTACAACGAGTTACTGTGATCTATGCTTCGCAAATTTCTAAGAATTATCTTGTTAGCTGAGTGCTTAGGCCTAATTCCCTTGGCTATATTTCTGACTCGGCATGACGAGGCCCAATATACTCCAGTGATCTTTGATAAAACCTACTTTGCGGTGCGTGCTAAGCGAGACATCCCGTGCCAGACAGAAATAACAGCTGATGATGTTGAAGACTTGGAGCTTAGTCACAACATAAATGCTTCTTCGGTAAATGACAATTTTCACTCCAGTATTAGTGCCTGTTATCGAAATACCAAACGGCAGATCAAGAAAGGGGAAGTATTGACATACAGTGATACTGGGGTTCGAACAGCACCCAAGTTTTTTCCAGATCCAGATCATGAGATCTACTAGTGTGGAAGCTTTGATGGTGCCGATAATATCTGTTATGTTTTATTGGTTCTGAAATGGCTCAGGAAGCGCGTTTTAGCTACCTGGTGGGATGAAGGGCGCGGGGATTTTGCTCTTGGTTTCCCTGCCGACCACTAGATGTGGATTAGGTTTATTATGAATGGTTGAAAAGTAGTGATTCAGCCGAAACACTACCGGTAGTGTCTCGCGATTGTCGGTAGAACAGGCTCAAATTTTCAGGAATCGCCACATAGATGGCTCATTTGTGGTTTCGATATTATGGATGGTTGCGCTTCATATCCCTATCACTGTCTCAGCCCCTCAAGCAGAAACTTACACCGATGGATCATTTCGTAATGTAGTTAAGCATTTGTAACAGCGCGCTAGCACAGCTTCGCGAGCCCTTGGTTACCATGCAAATCTAATGCTGTTGTTAAGGTTGCGGCTTGTATAGCCAATCTGAGTGGCTGTTAACTTATCGGTTGATAACAAACCCAGAGCGAGAGCCATAGTTTCGCCGATGGTGTTAGTTCTACTCATCTTCGATCAATCAACAGGCAAGCAACAAAACTAGCCAACAGGCAAACAAATAACGGAATTTCTCTCAGTGGCAGCGCCACCGGGATTATTGCCGCTTGCCTAGACCGTTGATGAATAGCCCATTCAACCTTTAAAAAGGAAACACAAATGAAACACATAAAGAAACGATGGCTAGGTGTAGCCATTGCTCCAGCTTTACTGGCATTAATGTCAGTTGCTCAACCGGCTTATGCCACGGACTACTCATACAGCTGCGCTAACGTGCCCGCAAGTGTGGACGGTAACGTCTCTATTAGTGATGAAAATGCCTGCGTAATTAACCATAGCGTTACTGCCACTGGCAGCATAACAGTCTCGTCTTCGAACAGCTCAGTTACTGCTCAAGGTCTCACGGCTACAGAAGGCGCTGTTTTAGTTACTGCTCCAACAGGCATAACTATGACAGGTGCAATCTCTAGCCACCTCAATACGATTTTATCTGGAAGTACAGTAACAGCGGACGATATCACTTCCGACTGGGGCGTTCAGATAACTGCAACAGACGGCAGCATTACCGTTGCGGACGTTGTTTCCAACAACGACAATTCATCAAATGGTGGCAACATTCTTATGCATGCCACAGGTGATATTGGTACTGGGAATCTCAAGAATAATGGAACCTCAACCAGCGGCGGTATTGAAATACACGCCAATGAAATCGGCACTTCAACCGTCTTTAACATTGGTGGTGGCGGTTCAAATGGAACCGGCACTTTGGACGTTCGGTCTACAACCGGCGGTGGAACTGCTAACAATTCCATTCGTGGCGGTATTTGGATTTCTAATGGTAGTTCTGGGTCGACCGGTGGGATTACCGTTTCTTCAATGAGTGATATCCTGCTCACGGCAAGTGCATCTCGCTCGGCCATTCTATTTCTGGACGCAAAAGCCGGTACTCTTGCTTTACCAGCTGGAACCCTCAGCAGCGATGGTGCTGCAAGCTCCGGTGCTGGTTTTATCGCCCTTCTTGCCAATAGTATCGATACTGCTACCGGCGCGATTGTTACAGCAAGTCAAGGCTCAAGCGTTGCTGGTACTTATCACGGTGTGCTTATCGCCGCAACTACTATAAATACCGCTGGTTCTTCTGGGTTAGAGATTCATGCCGACGGAAACGGTGTTACAGGCGTATCTAATTCAGCGGCTCTTGGCTTGGTGCCAGAAGGGAGCGTTACATTTACTAGTACTGATGTGCTCAATGCCTTGTACTGGAGCACTAGTGTTAGCAATTTTCTAACGACAAGAGGAACTGTAGAAATAACAGGAGGTGGTTCTTTCAAAGCTACAGCGAATGGTAACTATAGCCAGCTTGCTGTATCTGGTGCTCCGGTTATGTTCGCAAATGATGGAGATGCAACCTTAGAAGCTAGGGGAGACGTAGATCACAACATCAAGCTTGGCTTCTATGGAACCTTGACTGGCGGTGAAGATTTTACCGTCTCTGGAAGTGGCAACACAAAGATTGATGCTAGTGGTGTCAGTGGAGCAGGAGGCTTGGTGCAAATTAGAGCCAACACCACTGCAATTTCCTCAGCCGCGTATAGTGTTCTTGCAAATGGCCCGTCCAGCGGCAATGGTGACGGCGGAAAGCTTGAGCTAGACTTTATTTCTTTTGCTCAAGGTAGCGCTACAACTGGATTGATTTCGGCCAATGCTGCCCTTGGTGGAACTGGCGATGCCAGGAGTGATGCGATAAGCTTTAGGACTTATTCTGGCACCGTAAAGATTGGAACCGAGGCGGGTCAGACAGCTTTCTCTGCGAAAGGCGGTGGAAGTTCCGGCGATGGTGGAAAGGTAAATATTGAGTCAAACTCAGATGCCGTAGTAATTTCTGGCAAAACGGGTGGAGTTCCAATAGTTGATGTTTCCGCTCCAGGAACCACTGGTGATGGTGGCATCATTTATATTTTTGCAAATGCTGGTATTACTGCGACTGGTGTTGCACCAGCTATGAGTGCAGATTCTGGCACAGTTGAAGGCGACGGAGGGAAGATAACACTTGATGTGTCAGGAGCCTTGCTGGTACTTGGTACCGGTGGAACAAGCGATGCAATGCTTTCCGCAAAAAGCCTCGCTGACGGTAAAGGTGGAACTGTTGATATCACAGGTGTTCTTGGTATTACCGTCAATTCGGCAAATATCAAAGTAGATGGCGCGGCTGATGGCAAGGGTGGTTCAATTCTGCTGAAGGCACCAGCTCAAGAACTGACGATTTCCGGCGAATTTAAGGCGAATGGCGGTTCTGGGAATGGTGAGGGTGGAGTCGTCACTATGGAGGCTGGTTCACTCGTTTTGCCGAATACTTCAAATACTCATATAGTCGCTAATGGAAGTGGTGATGGCAAGGGAGGCATGCTTACTCTGACTATCGATGGTGATATCAATATCGCCAACGGAAACGGAACAGTAAGTTTGGAGGCACGAAATGTTGACCCTGCCGACAACAACCTTGGTGGCAACGCCAACGGTGGGACGATCAAGCTTACGTCAGGAGCTGTCATTGATGTCTATGGCGCAGCTATAGGCGTTGGTGGCGGCCTAAAAGGTGGCAGCATGAATCTAGTGGCTGCTAATCAAATTGCCATAAGTGGCGAATTGTACGCTGACGGTGGTCCGCAAGGCGACGGCGGAGATATTTCACTTACTGCTGATAGCATTGCGCTGCCAGCTGATATCGACACTTTGGTCAGTGCTAACGGCAATGGTTCTGGTCGGGGTGGCTCAGTTACGCTGGAGACGAGAGTTCAGGCAATTACTATTGGTGGTGGGAATAGATCTTTTGAGATCCAGGCAATGAGCAATGGATCAGGTGCTGGTGGCTTTGTTTTTGTCAATTCTGCTGCCAAAATTGATGCACTGGGCTCCGCAATTAATGTTTCGGCTGGTACAGCCGAAGTTGGTACCGAAAGTGGTGGTCTCATCAGTTTTAAGAACTTGGTTGGAGACATAAGTCTCACTGGAGTTTTTCAAGCGAAAGGAGGTACCGGAGGAAATGGAGGAACAATCGAGATTGGAGCTGAAAAAGATATAAAGTTGGCGGATGAGACTCGTCTATTTGCCAATGGTTCTGCAAGCGGCGACGGTGGCGCTATTAGTTTGCAAGCGGGTTTCCTTAATAGTTCGACCTCTGGAACTATTGTCTATGCTACAGAAAATATTGAAATAGATACTAGTAGTGGACTAGCTGGTGGTAAAGCAGGTAACACACTATTCAACTACTTGGATAGCGCCGGGGCAACATATCTCGATATTCGGGGGCCAGTAAAGTCAGATGGCGTTGATGCTGGTGGTGTAATTAGCTTTACCAACAAGTTCAATGTAGCCGGTGTAAAGATAAAAACCCAAATTCTCTCTGCGACGAAAGGAAGCATTAGCGTTACTTCAGCGCTGACTGGACTTCGTAGCTATATTGAGAGCACTTCGCCGAGCGGAGTACCTGGGCCATTCTTCGGTTCTTTTGCATTCACTGGAAATAGCCTCACACTGAAGGTAAATGGCACAGCCGAACTGATTTTGGGAGATATCGAAACCGTTGACGAACTGTTTATTGAGACAGATGATGGTGATATCAAGTCTGACAGTGGCACAAAGGTAGTAACTGATACGACTGTGAATCTGAAATCTGAGATGGGTAAGATTGGTACAGGTTATCTCTCACCAGTTATTGTGAAGGCTGCCAAGGTTAACTTTGACTTTGGAACGACCCCAGCAAGCGTAACTGCCATCTATCTTAATGCGATTGGCGATATTGAAATTGGAACCTGTTCTACCGCCAAACAAGTCTATCTTAACAGTACTGGCAGCATGCTTCTTTCTGATGATGTTAGGACGAGCGATGGTCAGATCGAAATTGAGTCTGGTAGTCAAATCACTCTTGATGAAGCAAAAACTATTGAAGCCATAGAAGGTTCTATTCGGCTAAGAGGAACAACAAAAATTGAGTTTAAGGAAAATTCCTTCTTGCACGCTACGACTGGCTCGACGGACGAGGAGCTAGGAAACGTGTTTGTAAGCCTAGGTGTGACCACTAGTGGTGCTACCTCTCCGACTCCAGCAAATGTAGTCATAAGTGGTGATATTACCAATACCTTCTTTGGTGCATTAGGTATCACAGCTTCGGCACCAGACAATTTTGTTGCCGCTTTGCATGGAAGGCGAATTGGGCTCGACACACTTATCCTTCCTTCCACACAAATTCATTTGGGCGGTGGTGTCGTGATTGTGGCCGATGGACCATAAAGTGGCTGCTTAACTAAATAAAGGAAGTGAGGAGCACCAAAAGTGCTTCTCACTTTTTCTGTGACGAGCATTGATCTGTACAGAGGGGTGCGATGATTTTTGTACTATTTTCTTACTGAGTGGTATATAGCATATATGCACACTAGCTGAGGTACCGGAATTTTGATTCGTCTTCCAATATCATTACTCATTGTCTTTGCTGTGAATTTTGTATTTTGTAATAGTGGTAATGCCATGAACGAAACTGATCTGTTTTTGCAGCATGTTTCAAGTGCAGTGCAGCAGGCGTGGAAATTAAGTAGTACTTCCGAACCGAAAAGTCACAAAGTGCAGCTTCGTTTCTCAGTTCAGGAAGATGGCAAATTGAATCACCTGCGTATGACTGAATCTTCTTCTTTGAGCGTAAATGATATGGCTGCCTTAAAAGCAGTACAGAACGCAAGCCCATTTCCTAGCCCTCCGTCAGGAAAAGCCTGTCGTCTCCAAGCCGATTTTGAATACGATGTTGCAAGTGATACTAAACAAGTAAAATGTGAGTTTCGAGAGTAGAGATAGTCATTCTGTAATGTGCGTTGCTTAGAACGCTATTATGTCGCAAAAGAGAAACTTTTTTGCTTGCTACTCCTACTATTCGCAACAGTAATCAAACTTATTTCCTGCATAAGATAGAGAGTGTTACTTGCCACACTCTATGCCTAGGTTTGGCTATGTTTGTGCCAAGTTATCTTGCCGAGTATATTCAATTGCACTACTTGAATCCTCCAGTGCTAGCGGGTTTGATAGAAGTCTGACTTGC